>Ga0131853_10012033_pt1 | contig 15832 bp, 11 predicted proteins | sample TergutLab28metaG_FD_92764 | JGI IMG/M metagenome (GOLD analysis project Ga0131853, IMG submission 92764) | Labiotermes labralis P1 segment gut microbial communities from Petit-Saut dam, French Guiana - Lab288 P1 (version 2) (version 2) | ecosystem: Host-associated > Arthropoda: Insects >...
ACCCAAACAGCTACAACCTAAGCCTGCACAACGAACTTCTCGTTTACGATGAGGCTTGCCTTGATATGAAGAAGCCCAATAAAACGAGTCATCTTACTATCCCTCCGGAAGGAATGGTGCTGGAGCCATCCCGCTTATACTTAGGACGCACTGCCGAATACACCGAATCCCACCGCTATGTACCTATGCTTGAGGGCCGGTCGTCTATAGGCCGGCTGGGGTTATATATCCACGTAACCGCTGGTTTTGGCGATGTGGGTTTCAAGGGATTTTGGACGTTGGAGATACACTGCATCCAGCCCATCCGAATCTACGCCGGGGTAAATATTTGCCAAATCTACTACCATTCCATTGAAGGGGATTACGATCCCTATACTTCCGGTAAATATCAAAATAACACAGGCATACAACCCAGTCTCCTATATCAGGATTTTGATTGAGGATGATATACCATGGATGAGAACAATGAATTTTTAGAACACACCTCAGAAGTGCCGGAAGTGGAATTTCCAGAGCTTGAGCTGGATATTCCAAATATTGAATCAATAGAAGCGGAAGAGCCAGCCGCGCTGAAGCGCGGCCGTCTTTTCAACTTCTTGGTTCGCTTGCCTATTATTGGCAAACTCATAAATGAAAGAACTGCCAGTGACCCTCCTTTTGAAACATACTCAAAATTTAAACGGTTCTTTGAAGCAATGGACATGGAAGATCCCCTGTACCCTTCCATACGCCAAACATCCGGCCTATGCGACGATGCACTGCGCATTGCCAAGCAGCGCATCCAGCTGGGTACCCGCTTGCAGGAATATGATGAAAAGCTGGTTGAGCTGGAACATTTTAGCCGCCTTACCGAAGAGGAGATTGCAAGGTTAAGAAAGCTGCTTGAATATTTTATGTCCCTTACCGTGGAGCGCAACCAGCTCTACAATCAGTTGTCCGATTACGATAAATCCCTGGTGGAAATGTTTAAATTGGAAGAAGAAGCCGCTCTTGCAATCCCGCAGATCAAAGATGCCGAGACACGTCAGCGCCTGTTAAAGCAGGACTTGGGTTATATATATGGGGAAAAAGCCGATCTTGTTTATGAGCGCGAAAATATGGAAAAAGGTCTGCAATTTATCCATTACTTTACCCTAGGGCTGGTGGGATTATTTATTGTAATGACACTGCTGCTGGGCTTCTTGTACATCTTCAACGGCACCAATATTTTTTTGCCAACAGTCATTATCAGCCTGATGGTTATCATTATTGCGTCACTTTTATTTATATTCCGCCGCCGTATCCGCTTCGAACTTCGGGTCAATTTTAAAAAACAGCTGCGGGCAGTAGAGCTGCTTAACAAAAAGAATGTAGTCTATGCTTATTACACCAACTTTTTGCGGTTTGTATACACAAAATACAAAGTGCGTAGTGCACAGATGCTTGAGAACAATTTGCAGGACTTCGGTAAATATAAATTTTTAGCAGGCCGCATCGACAACCTTAGGCGTACTATGTATGAGACAGAGGCGGAGATCGAGCGCTTTATGAAGGAGAAAAAGCTCACGGGCCTTAGAGCCAGTGTAGAAGGATTTGCCAAAACCGCCAATTTGGAAGATAAAAAGCGTTATTATGACGAACTTGTTAAAAGCAAGCAGGCACTTGAAAATGAACTCAACTCCCTTGACCTGCGGCATGAAGAAATATGGGATACCCTGATGGTTTTAAATGACCATGACAATAGCCCCGCCAAAATTATAGACAAAATTATACAGACATATTTGGACGAAGCCGGCGGGTTGCTTATCAACATTGACCCCGCCTAGGAGGAAGAAAACTTATGCTTGAAAAAAACTATGACCCGGCTATGGAAGCCCAACTCTTTGACAGATGGATGGAGCGCGGATATTTTAAGGCCGCGCCTAATCCGGATAAAAGCCCCTTCACCATTGTCATCCCTCCCCCCAATATCACCGGAATATTGCATATAGGCCATGCCCTCAACGATACGATACAGGATATATTAATACGCTCCAAGCGTATGCAAGGCTACGAGGCCTTGTGGCAGCCAGGTACGGATCATGCCGCCATCGCTACGGAAGTACGGGTTGCAAAAGCACTCGCCGAAGAGGGTCTCTCTAAGGAAACACTTGGCCGGGAAGGTTTTTTGGAAAAAGTGTGGGAATGGCAGCGGGAGTATGGCGGCATCATAATCAAGCAGCTTAAACGCATGGGTTTCTCCTGTGATTGGGACCGGGAGCGTTTTACTATGGACGAAGGGCTGTCCGATGCGGTGCTTGAAGTTTTCGTCCGCTTATATGAAGAAGGTAAAATCTACCGCGGGGAGAAGTTAGTCAACTGGTGTACCAAATGCCGGACAACGATCTCCGATGCCGAAGTGGTACATAAGGAATCGGATAGTACGTTCTATCATTTTAAATACCCTATTTTGGGTACGGATCAATTTTTGGCCTTTGCCACCACCCGGCCCGAAACGATGCTGGGTGATACGGCTATAGCCGTTAACCCGGAGGACGAGCGCTATCGCCGGTACGTAGGCAAAATGGTGAAGGTTCCATTTGTTAACCGTGATATTCCTATTATCGCTGACGGCTATGTAGACGCGGCGTTTGGCACCGGCGTAGTTAAAATTACCCCTGGGCATGACCCCAATGACTTTGAAGTGGGTGAACGGCACGGACTGCCCATCATCAGCATATTAAACGACGATGGTACCTTAAATGAGAACGCCGCGGATTATGCGGGAATGGACAGATTTGCGGCGCGTAAAAGAATCATACAAGAGATGGATACGCTGGGCCTTTTCATCAAAAAAGAGCAGCTCCATAATAATGTAGGCACTCACGACCGCTGCGGAGAGGTCATTGAGCCTATCATCAAGCTGCAATGGTTTGTTAGCATGAAGGAATTGGCGCAGCCTGCCATAGACGTATATAAATCCGGAGCGCTTCGCTTTAACCGGGAACGCTACGGAAAAATTTATCTGCACTGGCTGGAAAATATCCGGGACTGGTGTATTAGCCGCCAGTTGTGGTGGGGACACCGCATCCCTGCGTACTATTGCGATAGCTGCGGCCACATGGCCGTATCAAAAACCATGCCGGAGGCTTGCGGAAAATGTAAAAGCAGCAGCCTGCGTCAGGACGAAGACACCTTGGATACTTGGTTTAGCTCCGCCCTATGGCCTTTTTCTACCCTGGGCTGGCCGGAAAATACCGATGACCTTGACTACTTTTACCCCACCAGCGTGCTGAGTACAGCAGACGAAATTATCTTCTTCTGGGTTGTGCGCATGGTTTTTTCCGGCATCAAATTTATGGGTAAGCCGCCTTTCCGTGATGTAATCATTCATGGAAAAGTCCTGGATTCCCAAGGTCGTAAGATGTCCAAATCCTTGGACAACGGTATAGACCCCATGGCAGTCATTGATCAATACGGCGCAGATGCCCTGCGCTTAACCCTAATATCCGGAAATGCCATAGAAACCGATACGCGCTTCTCTTGGGAAAACATAGAGCCCACGCGTAACTTCCTCAATAAAGTATGGAACGCTTCACGCTTTTTGCTGATGCAGTTTGATGATGCATCCGGTAGCCAACCGGCGGATACCGGCAACCGGCTGTACTTAAATACTGAGGACAAATGGATTCTCTCCCGTATGAACGACCTGGTTAAGGACGTAACAGAAAAGCTTGATATTTACGAGCTGGGTTTGGCCGCACAAAATATTCAGGACTTCTTTTGGGATGAATTTTGCGACTGGTATGTGGAAATGGTGAAGCCCAGGCTTTATAATAAAGAGGACGAATCCCGCAGTGGGGCCCTGTGGACACTTAAGCATGTGCTGACCACGTCTTTGAAGCTGCTGCATCCTTACACACCGTTTATTACAGAGACTATTTTCCTCAAGCTGCAGGATGCGGAAGATACGATCATGCTGTCGGCTTGGCCGGAATATGATGAAACCTTACACTATTCACCGGAGGTTAAGAAAATCCAATTGATTCAAGATGCGGTACGGGCTGTGCGCAATCTGCGTGCCGAAAAGCAGGTACCCCCTTCCAAGAAGGTTAAAATTATCGTAGAATGTGAAAGTGCCGAAACGGTACAGTCATTTACTCAAAGCCAAGGCTTTTTTGCATTCCTGTCCGGCGCTGAATCAGTGGAGGTCTGCCGTGATTCTTCCATGGTACCGGAGTCGGCTGTATCTTTGGTCACTGCCGGTGCGGTACTGCACTTGCCGCTGGATACCCTTATTGATTTTGATAAAGAACACGCCCGTTTGGAAAAGGAGCGCAAAAAGCTGGAACAGGAGCTGGCGCGGGTAGAGAGTAAGCTCTCCAATGAGGGCTTCGTAAAAAAAGCGCCGCCTCAGTTGATTGCGGCAGAGGAAGAAAAACGGGAGAAGTTCCGTGTTATGCTTGAAAAGGTAAAGGAACAGGCAAACACATTGATGAGGGCGCAAGTGTGCCCGACGGTAGGCATAAATTGAGGAGGAGATATGATATGAACGAAGTATTAAAAGCCATCATGGACAGAAACTCCTGCCGTGATTTTTCCGGCGAACCACTTACACAGGATCAAGCCAAGTCACTGGTGAATGCCGCCCTGGCTGCGCCCAGTGCGGTAAACCGCCAGCCTTGGCATGTGATTATGTGTACTGACAAGACCCTTATTGACGAAATGAACGGCAATGCCATGGAGATTTTGGCCGCTGAAGAGGATAAGACCGGTTACAACCGCATCATGGAGCGTGGCGGCAAAGTTTTTTACAATGCGCCCTGCATGATGGTAGTAGCCTCTGACGGCAGTGAGTGGGCGCCTATGGACGCCGGCATTTTGATTGAAAATGTGGCTTTGGCCGCACATTCACTTGGTCTTGGCAATGTTATCTGCGGAATGGCCCGGATACCGCTTAACGGGCCGAAAGGTGCGGATTTTATTAAGCGGCTTCAATTCCCTGCAGGTTATACTTTTGGGATTGCTATCTTGATTGGTAAAGCCAATAAAGGGAAAGAGCCGCATGAGTTGGATATGGGAAAGGTTACTTATGTTTAGGGAACGTTCCCTTAGTGATACGCACAGGGCATACTTTGAATGAGACGGTAACAATACGCATACCAAAAGTGTATTATTCAGGGGGTTGATATGGTATGGAAAAGACTGGCATAGGCATTGTCGGAATTGGGGCGATTAGCGGCATATATCTAGATAATCTTACGAAGCTGTTTAAAGAAGTAGAGATAATCGGTGTATGTGACCTGATTGCCGGGCGCGCACAAAAGGCAGCGGACGACTATGGACTGAAGAAAGTCTATAAGGATATGCATGAGCTATTTGCAGATCCGAAAGTAGAAATTGTACTAAACCTTACCCGGCCTTACGAGCATTTTGAAGTGACAAATGCGGCTCTCCTTGCAGGTAAGCATGTATATTCCGAAAAGCCAATCGCAGTAGATATGGATGAAGCCGCAAAACTGGTACAACTCGCCAAAGAAAAAGGACTGCTGCTTGGCGGTGCGCCCGACACTTTTTTAGGAGCAGGCATCCAAACTGCGCGTAAAATAATTGATGCGGGCCTTATAGGTGACGTAGTAGGGGCGGACTGTGCAATGGTTTGCCGCGGCCACGAAACATGGCATCCCGATCCGGAGTTTTACTACAAGCGCGGCGGCGGCCCTATGATGGATATGGGTCCCTACTATGTGACAGCGCTCTGCAATCTGCTGGGCGGGGCCAAAGCCGTTATGGGGATGACCAAGAAGACGTTTGGCACGCGTCTCATCACTTCCGAGCCTCATTTCGGCGACACCATATCTGTGGATGTAGATACCCATCTCACCGGATGTATCGAGTTTTCCGGCGGCGCAATTGCCCAAATTATTACCACTTTTGACGTACATTACAGTACCCAGGCCCGGTTTGAGGTTTACGGTACGGAAGGCAGCTTAGCCGTGCCTGACCCCAATACTTTTGGCGGCAATGTACTTTTATTCCGTTCAGAGGATAATGATCAACCAAAAGTTGACCCAGGCTCGCTAAAGCCTGAGGAAATCAGCCTGTACCGCGGATACAAACATATCCCATTGATGTTTGGGTATAAGGAGAATAGCCGCGCCTTGGGCCTTGCCGATATGTGTAAAGCCATAAAGACCGGACGCGGCATACGCGCAAACTCCGATCTTCAAATGCATGTGCTGGAAATCCTTACATCTTTCAGCAAATCCTATGCTGAAAGAAAGTACATCGAACTTAGTACTCAATACACCCGCGGCGCAGCGATGCAAAATCTGGCAATGCCGGGAGTATTGGATTAATATAAGAGCCTGTTTAGTATCTCAGTTTGCACTAAATTTTTGTCCGACATTCCGCAAGTTTTAGCCCATACCTATATTCTATAAACACTGGTGTGGGCTAAAATTGCGGAGAGCTGTGTGCCAGTGGCACACGTTTAGCCCGGGAGCATGCTTTCATTCACGAGTATACAAACCGGAGATATACTATCCTTGATACCCGCACCTTGAAATCGGTCATTAGCTGCCGCCTTTCACGATATCCATCACTCGACACATATCACTTTCTATCGCAGTGCTTCCAATGAAAAACCACAAGAAAAACCCTTTTGGTTGACAATCCTCTATTGCTATGTTAAATTGCCGCTAAGCGAATGTAAAAGGTACTGTTCGGAAGTAGACGAGTAGATTATACGCAGTGTATAAGCGGGGTGGGTTCTTTATGGTCTCCTTAGATTCTGTTTTTGCCTCGGTTATCAAAATGGGTGTTTCAATTGTAAAGGATAAAATTATTGAAAAAAACAAAACATCTTCTATTAAAGAGACACTTGAAAACTATGTAGGAGATCAGTTTGCGTCAACATTTCAACATTTGAACTTAGATAACGAAGTAGATTACGGAGGACTGTCGGATTTTTTGTTAATCAATGCCTTTGATGAAATGAGTGACTATATAGTCGGTATCCATATTGATAAAAAAGAGATTTTATTAAATTCAATCATTTCTAAAGCGCAGGACTATGCCAAAGCAGATAATGCTTTAAAACAAAAGCTTGTTGAGCGTTATATTATGAATGCGCTTGATATAATCCGTAATTTCTATATCAATGCCCTTAGTGACGATATGAAATTGTTTATAGGTATTGTTTCCGATAATGTTTCCTACAGTTTAAAGAATGAAATTAACTATGCTTTCAAACAAAACGAACTACAGCAGCAAGAAATTCTACGCGGTTTATGTAGAGTACCGGCTGTAGTTGAAGATACCAAATGCAAAGACGATAATATTGATTTTACATTACATGCCGGGAATTTAATTTCACAAATGCATAATACGGGAAGGCTTGATATCACTTTAGATAAAACAGTACAGTTAAATCTTCATGAAAGAAGGTTTGGCTTTGTAAGTGCTGCACAATCATCAAGAACTTGCAATATAAATGATATTGCAGAGCAGCTCAAAAGTGTAAAACATATACTTTTTGATGCACCTTCCGGAGCTGGAAAAACTGTGACATTGCGCCAGTTGTGCGACACACTTGCAAGAAATGTGCTTCAATTTGATTGTAGCCATGATACTGTTTTGCCTGTTTGGATTGATTTAAGGCGCTATAACGGCTTCGATAAAGAAGGTTATATTAAAGGCACGGCTAGGTCGTTATTTGCGATGAGTGGAATACAAATGGAATCTATTAGTCAAAAAGTGTGCTACTTACTTGATGGACTTAATGAAGTGCCTACACAATACATCCAACTATGCTTATCAGAAATTGCTTCAATAACAACTGATTATGTTGTAATCACCTCACGGCCTTTTGGCAGTAAGCCCAAAAATTTTGAAATGTATAATATTCATCCTCTAACTTCAGATGAAATTATGAGTATTGCTTGTCTTTTTTTTGAAAATCATACCCAACTCATTGATTTTCAAAAGAAATATGATGTATTAAATGCTTCTGTAAAAGAAACTATGAGCAAGCCATTATTTTTAAAGCTTATTCTTTTGATTTTCAAAGAAACCGGAAATATACCATCTCAAATGTCCATTGTCATGAGAGATTTTTTTAAGTGGCTTTTTTCTCAATGGGAACCCGGTAAAATTCCATCTGATATACCCTCAGTCCTAAAAGATATGGTAGCCCAAAAAATTGCTTTTTCGATGCAAAAATCAGGCAAACTTGTCCTTAAAACAACAGAAGCATTAAGATTTGCCGGCGAGGTATGTGTGGATTGGAGCACGATGCAAATAATGCGCCCGGGTACATTTGATGGCATTAGCATTTTAGAGGCTCTTTATCAACATGGAATATTAGAAAATGATGGAGAGGATGTCATTTTTTATCATCAATCTTTTCAAGAGTATTATGCTGCCAAAGAGTTATATCGCTTGCTCACAGAAGGCCCAAATGTGTATAAGAAATACTTGCTTCTTAAAAATTGGACAAGCATAGTTTCTTTTATGCCGGGAATTGCTGATGATATTGAAGAAATAGTTAAGTATCTTATTTGTTATCCTAGGTATGATAAGTCTTTTGATCTTGCAATTCACATAGCATATCAGGAAGAATTTGGGCAGAATATTCGGAAGATTATAGATGATCAATTAGAATATATGTTTTTTTGTGATGATATTGATGATCGTGACGATTACCAAAGAGAGGCCGTTGGTGCTTTGGAAGAAATAACAAGATATACAAATTTAACACATAGAGAAATTAATATTATTAAATGTGCTTTATCAGTTAATATGGTTATTGGAACAAAAGAGAGACTAAATGATTTGCTGAATACAGCTTCTTAGGGGAAATGCTTGATGATAATAAAGGATGTCCTTTATGGCCAATTTGAGATTGGCGGTATATTTGAACAATTTGTCGGAACTTTAGCATTTGCCCGTATTGCGAAAATTAGTGAATTTCCTTTTCATGAAGTCAACTTCATTGGTGTTGAACATACTGAATATGAACATGCACTTGGCGTTTACAGAATGGCTGATTTATTAAGTAAAAAAATAAGTTCTTTAGCGAAATATGCAGATCTTATTAGATTAGCATCTCTTATGCACTATTCCATTAGCCGTCCATTTGAAGAACCAACACAACGAGCCGAAAATAATTTGGGCATCGAGGCTGAAAAATCACGTTATGCGGCGTTAATTAATCATACTGATGTAAAGAAGATTATTATTAACAACAACATTGAACAACTTTTGCTTGATGCTGTGGATTTAAATTTATCATGTTATAAAAAACACAGAGGTATCAATGCATTGTTTAATTCCATAGTAGGTGTGAAAAAGCTAGACTATCTTCCGCGGGATATTTATCATGCCGGTTATGCATATAAATATCAAAATTTTTTCGAAAATGTTCTACAACTCGCATCTAGCTATGATTTTTCTAATAGCGAAAAAATGATTATCAGGGATGCTGCACACTTAAGGAGATTTTTAAGTGCATATCATTACATGTTTGCTGAAGTCTACTTGCAGAGGAGAAAACTGACAACAGAAGCGATGTATGAAAATATTTATGAATCTGCTATCCTGGCTGGCGTAGTCGACCCCAAACAACAGTGTTTGCCCGGTTCTGAGGGGATACCTTTGTTCTTTAGGCTTGATGACGAAAACCAACTGGATTACCTACATACAAAAATAAGCGGAAGCAAGTCCTTTCAACATAAAGTTGAAGCATTAAATCTAATCGAGAGAATTCAACTTAAAGAACCATATGACGCCATAGTTCGTAAAAGATTAACAGAAAACATGGCTGATGTATTATATAAGAGAAGTATGCGTGAGTCGTTAAAAAACGAAATTTTGTCAGAGTTTAATATAGACAACCCTTACGCTGTTCTTCTATATAGCCCCATGAGCGAAATAAATTCACAACTTCATAAGCCATCTAATTACGATGTTTTCATTGAAGATAATGTTTGTTTGATGAGCTCTGAAGCAACTCAAGTGGCTGACTACTTTAGTGATTGGAGCGATATGCAATATCTATATGTTTATGCAGACGCAAATCAGAGCGAATTTGAAAGTGATGTATCTAAAGATACTATAAACAGCATTATAAATTCATTTATTAATAGACACGATAATATAGGAGGATGTACTAATGTTTAATGCTAACCTAACAAATAATCGTTTAAGTGTTAACCCTTTTATTCACATGATTGCTGAACAGAATAAATACCTGCTGTTCGATGCCAGTATTCCGCGGTTTTATTTCGCATCACCGTCATCCCACGATATTCTTAATTATATAAAAGCTGAAGGAAATAATGTCTCATTTGAGCAAGTCCAAGAAGCAATGATTTCCGTTATATGCAATGGCGATTTAGAAATCACAAGGCAAATTGAAAAAATGATTAAATATGGGGTTATTTGTATAAATAATGAAAAGATATATAAAGACAGCCCTATTATGGGCGAGATTAAAGTTCCAAAAATTGATACAATGTTTTTGATTGTGTCAGACCATTGTAATTTTTTGTGCGACTATTGTCATGTGATGCATAATAAGCTTGAATCTGTAAACCGTGATATGACTTTAGAGCAACTGTATGATTATCTGGCATATTTTGAAAAAATATCAAATCATGATACAAAAAGAAATGTTGTTTTTTTTGGCGGGGAACCGCTTCTTAATTTTTCAGTTGTTGAAAAAACAATAGATTTTTGGTCAAGTGATGCTAATATTGAATACACTTTGTTTACCAATTGTTCGCTTGTAACAGAAGCAATTGCTAAAAAATTAGCAGCGGCCAAGGTAAAAGTAATTGCCTCAATAGATGGTATAGACGAACATGATCATGCGCGTAAGGATTTAAGCGGCTTTTCTACTTATGGGCGAACGCTGGAAGGGTATGAAATATTACGAAAAAATGGTTGCACTGTAGGTATATCTTGTACTGTAGGAAAACATAATGTTGGTTCTTTAGCATCATTGTGTTCAAAAATAATTGCTGAGCTGAGTCCCGCAAATATTGGATTTAATATATTACATGATATGATGGCCGGAAAAGGACAAACGGATGAAGAAATAAAAGAGGTAAATAGGCAAATGGTAGAGGCGTATAAAATATGTGCTCAAGAAGGTTTATATTTTGTCCAAGCCATTAATAGGCTTAGACCAATTATTGATGAGCATCCCAGAGTCCAAGATTGCGGTGCTTACGGGAGACAAATTGTTGTGACACCTTCGGGTAAAATTGGTACTTGTGAGGTTCTTTCTACCTCAGATGTCCGGTTTATGGAATTCAAAAATGATATGGATTTGACAAATGATGCCGAATTTAAATTATGGGCCAATAGATTCCCTATAAATTTCCCAGAATGTGAAAACTGCCGCGCTATAGCCTTGTGCGGCGGCGGGTGTGCGTATGATTCAATACTTCATTACGGCGATATAAACCATAAGGATATAAGATGCTGCGAGCAAGCTTTCTCCTTTTTTGATTATGCAAAAGAATTTATTTTAAACATGATATATGTAGAGACGGATGAAATAATCCCAGTCCCGCGTCAAGACTTACGCCGTTTATACGGCAACATAGATGTCGACTCAGAACTTTACCCGCTAACAACATACCATAAGCGTTTGAATATAGGCACATAAACTATTGGAAGGGGTAAATTCCTGTGAGTATTCTTGTCTTAGGGTTATCAGGTTCAGGGAAATCGAGCGTATGTGATTTGCTATCAAACGCACTCTCGTTTTCTGTTATAAACTTAGGCAGGATAATTCTTGCAGCGCCGGGATGCACCCCAATTCCTATTCAAAGAAAATTGACCGAAAGAGAAGTTGCAGAACAATACGATCTATCTCAGTTATTAATTGATGCACATGCAATATTCTATAATGAATTAGGCGAAATTGAATACGGATTTGATTCAGATGATTTAAAGATTCTGCATGTAGAAATGATCTTGTTGATTGAAACAAGCCCCGAAGTGATAATAAAACGCCGTAAAAATGATCAAACAATTAGACCGGATAGGCGTGTTGAATCTGTTTCGGATATTAATCACATGAAGAAAAAGCAACAAAGATTCGTTGAAGCATTAGTAACCGAAAATAAAATACCTCTTTATGTGATTGACAATAGCACAGACAAGCTAGAACACATATTGAATCATGTTGTAAATATAATCAAACAATCAGCAGCTTCTAAAGGGGGAGACATTAATTGATAAATTATATCAAACAGGACGAAACCCATTATAGCTGGGTTATGCGAAATCATGGATATGATAAAAGCGGGAACTATTGTATAAAAAAATGTTCAATTGATGATCTTGAAAATGGGCTGGCAGCTTATTTTGGAGTGAAACATGCGATTTTAACTACCAGTGCAACAATGGGTTTAACGCTCGCACTTAAAGCTGTGAACGCAGAAAATAAGGTTGTAGCGGTGCCGTCTTTTACATTTATTGCTTCGGCTTTTGCTGCAACATGCATTGGTTCTGAAATAAAGTTTGTTGATGTTAATACAAATAACATTTGTTCCGAGCTGGGTGATTTTGTAAGCGGCACTAAAATGCCTGATGTCATCATGGCGGTACATATCGGAGGAGCAAGCTGCAACATGGATGAACTTGTAAATTTTTGCAAAGCCAATGGGATTCCTTTGATTGAGGATGCTGCTCAAGCAATCGGTTCTATGTATAAGGGACGTAAGCTTGGTGCATTGGGTGATATTGGCGTTGTTAGTTTTGGAAGGTCTAAACTCGTTACAGGCGGGGAAGGCGGGGCAATACTTACCAATCATGACAATATCGCTGAATACTTACGTGCATTAATAAATTTTGGCGTTTTTAACAATAGTGATCCCTATAAACATAATATAACGGGGTTTAACGGCAAAATTTCAGAGATACAAGCTTCACTTATTATGTCTCAACTACCCACAATAGATACTTTAGCAGAACGCAGACATGCTAATCAAAATTTACTGAAAAATAAATTAGGCACTATTCGCTCTTTTGTTGCTGTAGAGCCTTTATGGAACGAATTATGTAATTGCTATATGTTTATGATTCGCTATATACCTAAAAAAAATAATCAAATAAGCCGTGATAAGCTTTGTATGAAGTTTAGAGAAAATGGATTACCCGTTGCAGCATCAGAGAAATTTCCTTATCCGATATATAAAAACCCTTGCTACGGTATTAATGAGCGTTTATGTCCAACATCAGAAATGATATATCAAGAAATCATAACTATTGGTCATCCATCATCATCATCATTGTTTAACTTAGAACAATCACTTGTTGAAGTGATAGCTGATAAAATCATTGCAATTGCAAAAAAGGAAGGGGTAGAGTAGTAGTGAAGCGTCTCGCCATCGGAATCGGTCTTACTGGTAAATGCAATTATGATTGTGGGCATTGTTATTCTATTAATGAGCGCGAAAATTCAATGCCTTTTGAACTTTTAAAGCGCTTTGCAGCAAAGGGCATAGTGACCAGTGTAAATTTTGGAACAGGTGAAAGTTTCCTTTATCCCCAGTTCCTTGATGCGGTAGATTTATTAATGGACTATAAAATTAAATTAGGGCTAACTTCAAATGGCAGCACTGTTAAGTCGTTGAGAGATGAGTACTTATTTAAGTTTAACGATATCGATTTTTCTCTTGATTTTCCTTTCAAGAAGGCCCACGATTCTACTCGTGGTACCGGTGCATTTGACACTGTCATTGATGGTATAAAACGATGCAGGGACAAAGGCATTTCATGCAGTTTAGCAACGTGTCTATCAAATCAAAATATTAACTATATAAAAGACATGCTGTCCTTAGCAAATGATCTTGATGTGAATCTTCGGGTCAATATTTATAAAGGCATTGATTCACGATACAGGCTAGGCTTCAGACAGTTTTGGGAAGCTGTGGAAACCCTCATTAATCAGTCGTATTTGATCTCATGTAGTGAGCCTGTAATTTTGCCTTTGCTGCCGTATAGGTCTTTGCGTGCTCCAACTGCTGATGATGTAATTTCTATACGGATTCGTCCGGACGGAACAGTAATGCCATGCGTATATTGGATAAATCCCACTTTGAATTTATCTGAGATTATTGATCTAGATCCAGACTTATTAACCAAAAAACTTGAAGAATACAACAATCAATCACTAAAACACTTGATACCCAATGAATGCAAAGCATGTGAGTATGTTTCTACATGCCGGGGAGGATGTGCATGCAGGAGACTCTACACGGATATAAATTTGATGGATGAATATTGTGTGTTGTTAAACAAAAAAATACCAAAATTAAATTATTCTTACATTGAGAGTGAAGATTTAGTTCATGCTAATTATTTATGTACTATAATTGTAAAAGGAGGCCGTAATGAAAGTTAATTATTTAGGGGAGCATGTTTATCGTTTCGAAAAAGAAGATAAGATATGTATGTTTAATGCACTTTCTCTTAAACGGATATATATAGATAAGTCAAGTGAACAAGATGTCTCTCTCCTTTTTTTAAAATACCAAGCACCTTTGATTGATATAGCTAATGTAAACACGTTACAAATTGTTGTATCTACGAAATGCAACTTTCGCTGCATATATTGTCAGCTGTTTCAAAATGATAATCCATGCGCTGTTGAAGAAATGTCTATAGATACAGTCAATACAATTTATGAAAAATACAGAAATGTTTTTGAGACCGGCACAATTATGATTACCGGCGGTGAGCCATTATTGAATTTTGACATAGTCAACTATTTACTAAGCAAGGCAAATGGGAGAAAGATGATATTTACAAATGCTTCGCTCTTAACAGATAAAATTATTCAAGTTTTATTAGATACAGAAACGTTTGTTATAGTTTCACTTGACGGCAATGAGCATTTGAATGATCTCTCCCGCCAAACTACTTCAGGAGCCGGCACATATAAAGAGATTATAAAGGGCATAGACAAACTATCAGAGGCTAATTGCCCATATGGAATATCTATGGTTATAACATCACATAATTTAAAAGAATTATCTGATGTTAGCCGGCTAGTTATAGAAACTCTCCGGCCTGTTTCGTTAGGTGTTAATACGCCTCACTATACGAAGCGGTATAAATACGATTTTCAAGAAGAAACATTTGCAAATGAATTTATTAAACTTTATTTTCTTTCTAAAGAAAAGGGAATATTTATTGATCAAATAGCACGTATTTTGTCACCGATTATAAAAGAAACACCGAGAACAAGGGATTGTTCAGCTTGTGGGTATAAAGCTGTCATATTTCCAGATTTTACAGAATCGAACTGTATACTTAAGTACATGTTTACTCACGGAAACGACTTGAATATATGGACACATTCAGCACCTACTAAAGAGCCGATGTGTAATGATTGCATCGCTATAGGAGCATGTGGGGGGAGTTGTAGATTTGATGGTGAAATGTTTTTTGAATCAACATATGATAAAAGAAGATGCCCGGCCATCAAGAAGTTAGTAACAACTATAATTTTTGATTTGTTTGATGAAGATTTATCAAAGCTAAACGCTATTGTAAATGTACCTAACGTATGGTCCGTTGGCCATGATCGCTTGTAAGGTTACTGCTAACGTATTGAAAAACGGGCAAAGAGAAAATATACTATCCTCAATACCCGCACATTGAAATCGGTCATTATATCATCCTTCTTTTCTTAAAGTTTTTTTATGAATGCACTGTTCTTGTAATGTAAGTAAGTTAAGAAGCTATATTCATAGGATTAAGCACAAAATTTACGAAGCAATGTATGAAAATGTGAAATTGCAACAAAAGCCTCTTCGGATTCAGTAGTAATTTCATAATCTTTCGATAATCT
>Ga0131853_10012035_pt1 | contig 15831 bp, 9 predicted proteins | sample TergutLab28metaG_FD_92764 | JGI IMG/M metagenome (GOLD analysis project Ga0131853, IMG submission 92764) | Labiotermes labralis P1 segment gut microbial communities from Petit-Saut dam, French Guiana - Lab288 P1 (version 2) (version 2) | ecosystem: Host-associated > Arthropoda: Insects >...
ATTTAATAATTTTCTTCAACCTGGTTCGGAACTTGGCAACTAGTAAGTTGTGGTCAGAGTCAATATCTGCCCCAGGCAATGTCTGCACATCCTTCACACTGTTTCTGAATCGATGCTTCACAAGGATGCAGTCCAGATGATGTCGACTCCCATCTCCAGGTACCTTCCACGTGTACAGTCTTCTCTTTGGCTTCTTGAACCATGTGTTGGTGACAATCAGCCCATTTCTTTCACAAAAGTCAATGAGCATTTGACCTCTGTGATTCCGTCTGCCTAGTCCATGCGATCCAACAATGTTCTTGTATGATTCCCCTCCAACAACTCTATTCCAGTCTCCCAATATGATGCTGTTTGTGTCATCTTTCCATCTTCCTCAAGAATTTCTTCAGTTGTGTCATAAAACTTTTCCACTTCATCATCTTCATACTCCGATGTTGGCATGTAAACTTGCATAATCAGGATACTTACCGGTTCCGCCTTTAACTTAACAGCAATGATTCTGTCATTACAAACAATCTTCTTAACTGCACTTCTCACTACACTTTTATGCACCACTATTGCTACACCTCTTTCAGCCCGTTCACCTCCGGAATAATACGCTGTATAATCACCACTTCTTATTTCACCTAGCCCTGTCCACCGCACTTCACTGACACCTAAAACAGACTCATTGTTCTTCTGCATTTCCATTTTCAAGTTCTCCAATTTGCCTCCTTGCCTCAAGGTTCTTACGTTCCATGTTCCAATCTTGTAACTGTGATGTTCTTTCTGAAAAAAGGTCGTGGTATATACAGTTTTAATTCCCAGCATTCACTTGGACAGCTGAAGAATGCTTCAATAACGTCAATCAGTGTAGCCGGTCTAGATTGAGACTCGAACCGAGGAATTATGTAGTCGTAGCCATTACATCATCACGTCCGTTGGTCAGTGTGGACTGTTGGTTTGAATCGAATAACTAAAAGCAACCGATTATGGGAAAGTTCAATGTACTGCAAAGTATAGACAGCATGCTTCTGGCGTGCGACTGATCCTAAGTACTTGAGGTCTTGTAAATAGAGCCAACTTTGTGCATAATTTTTCTTAGTGTGTTTAGTTCTTTTCTTTACATGTTTCGGGCGACTATGTGCCCATCATCAGGAGAAACAACTGTATTTATGCGACACTTCGTACTTGTTATTCTGTATGGATGACTGGTATGCAGGGTGGAATGAAACTCGCCACCCTGCATACCAGAGTGTCATCCATACAGAATAACAAATACCAGTGTCGCATAGATACAGTTATTTCTCCTGATGATGATCACATAGTCGCCCGAAACATGTAGGGAAGTTGAAATAAATATACTAAGAAGTAGTGTGCACCTAGTTGGCTTTATTTGAAAAAGATTATACAGGGATGTACGGTTAACAAAAAATAATTGACGTCTGTAAAACAGGCCTAATTTAACAAAAAACTCCCTTATACCAATTTGTCAATAGACAGAAATAACGAATTCCAGAAATACAGCTCACTCCAGGAGACAAAGATTAGTTGAAATAACAAGGTAGGCAATTTACGTAAAGCGTAATATTGAGGCCCGTTCGTGCAACCACCGTTGCAGAGGAAAAGCAATAAGTATTACATATTCTGAGTGTGTGTCTGTAGCTGTAGTTATCAAGCATGCGATGCGCATGCGCCGTACTGTATTGTCATCCGTGGCCTGGCCGGCTCTACAGCATTTCTCCACATCAACGGCATGATTTTCGGGGGAAAATAAGATTGAACATAAAATATGTGTCTTTATTTTCTCTACAGCTTTTGTCTGACACATTTCTCACTCTAATAAGAACTGAGCGAGATATGATCAAAAATTGTTATTGGTCTTCATATAAAGTACCCGTTATTTCAGTCATATTTTAATGAAACTCGCATTTTCTCCACAGATTTTCTAAAAATACTAAAAAATCAAATTTCATGAAAATCCGTCCAGTTGGAGCCGAGTTGTCCCATCCGGACTGCCAGACGGACAGAGAGACATGACGAAGCTAACAATCGCTTTTCGCAGTACTGCGACCGTGCCTAAAAGGGATCCATGCTTGCGAGATTTGAGGTTCTCACAGCGGTGTTGTAACGCCGTGCGAACTGATAAACAGTTACCGACGTTTCGTATAAGTGTGCTTCCTCCACCTTACAGTCCCAGCAGTCCAGCCTTTCATTTCCAAATCCTGAAGACGGAGGCAGCCTCCTCCTCCGAAACGCCGGTATTTATCTGTCTGCATGCTGTGACGTCACAAAACACTCAACTCTTCCAGATTCCTGTTTCTGCCACACCAAGCAAACTGAGAACATGCAAGAATTTTTTACCTTTTCCTTATTTCGTTTTCATGTACGCAGAATAACTTATCAAAGGGCATGCGTATTATCATATCGTGCATTAACATTCCTGTTTCCTCTGTTATGGCGTCATTTCCCTCGCGGTATCGCAGCTGGAAACAAAAACACTACGCTCTGAGCCTCAGCTGAAGTTAACTCTACCAAATCAAATGTTTGTATTGGAACGCAATTATACTACTCTAATTGGCACGCTATGCGTACGGTTACAAGCAATGAATCTGATGTTTATTGGACCGTGCATCATTGTGATAACTGATGAATAAAAAACCGACTAGATGTCATTTGCTATTTTATTGTAATTCTTGTAGGCTCAACATGTTTCGGGCAATACTCTGCCCATCATCAGGAGCTCGCCACTATGATGTTTATTACCACATTGGTCGTTTCGTTCTTGGTTTGCTGTATGTTGGAGGTTAGGTACGGTTAGGCTGGAGTAGTGTCCGGGCTGCAGGCTGCAGCCCAGACACTACTCCAGCCTAGGATACAAGTGGTGGAGCACAAATTGTTCAGTGCAGATTATTCTGTACGTATACGCCAGTAACATTTAAAAGATGACAATATCGCCACTTGCAAAGCGCGCCTCATAAATCTCGATTCAAAGAATGAGGACTGAGGTACCTTACAAAGCCCAGTAGCAGGCGACTGATGCGTGTTACCAAACTCAGTATGAAACTGTGCATTTTGCCAACACCATGTACCTGTTTGTTTTGCAAAACACAAGTAGTAAAAACATCGAGCACTGACTCGACATCCGTAATCTACTGGTCGGTATCAGAAACATGGAGTTCGTTCTCCGTGAGTAATCAACTGAATATTTCAATGTTGTCTACTTGAGTGTCAGTCCTCAAGGCCGTGCCACGGCTCAGACGGTCAGTTACCGACCTCTCACCCCGGCGGCCCCGATCGAGACCGGGCCATTCCACATTTGGTTTGTAGTGGGCTCCGTGGCATTGAGACAGGTTTCGCTCTACGTACTTAGGTTTAACCTCGTCACAATCATTCTGCCAACGCTATTTACTCATCTTTATATTCAAAACAAGGGAGCGAAGCCCGGGGACCTTGCAACAAAAGTTATGTTATTTCAAGATAGAAAAGTGATTTCATTGTTCTTTTTGCCAGTCCTCAAAGCGAAAAGCAACCCGCTGATTGAATTAACATTCGTAATCAAACAAAGACATGGAAAGTAACAAAGTGGATGTGTCGCAGGCAGTCGATAGATTATGCGTGTTAAAAGAGTGAATGCTTTGTGTGAAGATGAGAGGCTGTAGTCGTGACGGAAATACCGGTAGTATACACGTACATGTCTAATGTCTTTTGCAATGAAGTTACAAACCACACTATACCAACTGCAGCCGAAAGTATTCTACATTATGTTCCTAATCGTTTAGAGTTATTGAGTTACATAGCGTAGTTCATGGGAGTCAAGAGGTGCTGAGAAATTCGTTGATATCAAGTGACGGTCATGCACACATCAAAGACTATTGATATGCGAAGTTCTTACTATTGTCTCTTAATGCCTATACTTCTTTCGTGACGAGCATAAATTATTTCTCCCCACTACGAAAAAGTACGAGTTTGATTGCTCGATCCTATTCTGTATATAGCACTACAATCTAATTATAAAATAATTCTGGCAATTCGTTTTCCTGATGTTATAGCCAATATCTACATTAAATCGGACAGTTCAACAGTCTTCCTGATGTTATTATAGTAAATATTTACATTAAATCGACTTAGATCTTAGAGGCTCACAGGATAACCTGCAGTGGCAGTAACTTCCACAGTGTTTAATAGTTCGTCCCGCCCGATCACGTGTCACTACCTGGTGTATTCTATTTGCCAACAGCTCACTGGGATCGCCATCCTGGCCGTAGGCATATGGATGGTCGTGGAGCTGTACAAATACATGGAACTGTCAACCGAATTCTCCGCTTCGGCACCCTATGTTCTCATTGGCACTGGAGCCCTCATCATCCTCGTGGGTTCACTGGCCTGCTGTTGCACCGTCAAGGGACAACCTGTGCTACTCTACATTGTAAGTAACGACACTCGGTTACATTTGTAGTTCTGGAGCTTCAAGAAACAAAAAATGTCTTATTAAGAAATCCTTAACGACGGAGCCCAAGTCCGAGTCCCTCTCAAATTTACAATCTATCGCTCAGTCTGTCCGTCATAGATTCCAGCACCTCTCCCACCCCATTTTACCCTCAAAATTACTGTAGTATATTATACCAGATATCTGTACTGTGAAGACAGACGTAGCAAGTTTCTTTGAACTATTTGTACCGATCTACCAAACTACACGGCATTAAAGGTAAAGCAATCCCTGTACAGACTTGGAGAGACCCTGAGGATTCCAGGAGTTCGAGGCTCTCAGATTTTATGACAATCGGCACATGAAGTTGGTAAGGTTGTCAGACCTACCCACCGGCCGCCTTTACCCCCCAGGAAATATTCCTTGTACTCATTTCTGTTAGAGGCGGATTCGACCCCAGGACCACAGTGCGGCCGGAAGGATTATGTCAATGAAAAAAATCCAGTGACACCATCGGGAATCGAGCCCGCTACCTTCCGGCTTGTAGCGCTATGCCTCACCCACCTGGGCCACCGCGTGCCCCCAACGTGGCATAACACATCAGAGTAATCTTAGGATCAAGTAGATAAAATATCGGACATGAACATTACGCTTGTCGGATATAGTAGATACGTCTGTGTCATGCTATCCTTTTAATCAGTACTACATGTTTCGGCCTGAGGTATGGCTTCATTGATATCACAGCCACACAACATACACCGTACGCGTTTCAACAGGATCGTGTTATCATCCAGCGTGGAGGCAAAGTTATGATTAATGTAATGCACTTATTTTTTATGATGACAGCTATCTAAAAGTTTCGAACTACATTTTTTATTATCAAATCAAACCAATTAAAATTTATTAGTTGATTTTCAAATACATTTCTTTGGAAATGACTGGTAACTCCACGTTTTTTTGCCAGTACACATCCACTACATTACTATGGACTACCGTTTGTATACTGTTTGTGTTCTGAACGGTTCTAACCTCAGGTGACGTTAATTTATGCTACTCAGTACCTCCTCCTTTCTTTATCGTTGCACCGTGCATTTTGTAGTTTATTTAAGTAACACACCAACAAATGCACATATATATTCATTTAATACTCTAAAATTTACATTAAGACACTTAAAACGCTCCTACATGTTTCGATCATAGATCATCCTCAGGGGGCATACTTTGTTCCTTGCTAAAGTTACAGTTTAAAACACTCAGTTTTATATTAATTTGGTGCTGTGGCAGCATGCTGCCACAGCACCAAATTAAATTTTAGATTATTAAAGACTATATATGTGCATTTGTTGGTGTGTTACTTGAATAAACCTTCTCCTTTATTTCCTCTAAAACTTACACGGTTTTCTTTCACTTTGTTTTCAAACTTGCATTTTCATTTACAAAGAAATCTCGTAAAATGTTCAATGTTGTAAACTTGGTGCAACTGATTATTTTCTTATGTGTTATTTGTTCATTTATGTATAGTCATGCATCTTCAAAGAACTGCTCCCTCTATCTATGTGGCTCTATACTTACATTCTAAAAAAAACCTGTAGTTGCTCCTTCAGCTACGTAGCATCCGGTTCCCAGATGTCGTTTCCGCTCTGTGCCATTAACTTCTTCTTTCCAAAGTAGAATTTATTTATTCTTATGTTTGCTTAAATTTAATAATTTTACGTTCTCCTACAACAATTATGTAAAATAAACTTGCTAAAACACTTTTATGTCAAACTGTAATTAATTTGTACCTTTCACTAGGAGTTTGTGTGCAGCATTGGGCTGACTATTACCCAGTCCTGGTAACACTGCTGTCTGTGTATAGTCTGTCTCACAGACGGTCACAATGCGCACAAGACTCTGTATCACGTTTTACCGAATACAGTTGGTCACTTCTTTTAAAAGTGGGCACAGTAACCTCCTTGCTGTTTGCACCAGTAGTGTTCCACTATGTCCTTGATATTTGTAGTTGAAAATTATTTAATTATTTGATGTATGTTACTGTGGATAATATTAGGATGGATCTCCAGTAGGTGGGATGTGGGTATATGGACTGGATTGGGCTGGCCTATGATAGAGACAGGTGGCGGACGCATGTGAGTACGGTAATGAACCTTCGGGTTCCATAAAATGCGGGGAATTTCTTGACTAGCTGCAAACCAGTTACCTTCTCAAGAAGGACTCTGCACCATGGAGTAAGTAAGTAAGTATGTTACTGTGTGGATCCGTGAAGCTTTATAGTATGACGCTGTACAGGGTGTTCATTCCTGGTGCACACTCGGAATACCTAAACAACGGATTTTCCGATCCATTTTAAATGAAGAATACATGCCAGCACTGCAGATGATTGGATACGGAGCATTACTTTCTATGCATATTACTTTTTAAGGTCAATTAAAATATAATTTTAACATTATAACCACCCCTTTATATATTGACGACTTATTTAGTGATAATCATAACTGTATACTTTAAATTATATTATATTACATATATATGTATATAGTGTGCCAGTTATCTGTGACTAGTTGCCATTAACGCTGTACACGTCGACCAAACCTGTAACTCCCTGAAGATGGCCAGGATATACGGCCGAAACATGTAGGATATGAGAATAATAAGTATAAAAATATAACGCAAATAAGTTGGTGGTGAAATTTGTGTGTAACGTTGCTTGTCCCCGATACAAAAGCTTAAATTGTATAATACAAACAAACGATACTGTCATATTACAAAGCATCACGGATCCACACAGTAACACACATTAAATAATTCAATAATTTTCAACCACAGATATCAAGGTCATTCAAGAAGACTATAAAGTAGAACACTACTGGTGCAAACAGCAAGGAGGTTACTGTGCCCACTTTTAAAAGAAGTGACCAACTGTATTCGGTAACACGTGATACAGAGTCTTGTGCGCAATGTGACCGTCTGTGAGACAGACTATACACAGACAGCAGTGTTACCAGGACTGGGTAATAGTCAGTCCAACGCTGCACATAAACTCCTAGTGAAAGTTCCAAACTAATTACAGGTTTTGACATAAAATCGTTTCAGTAACTTCTTTTATGTTAGTTTTAGGAGAACACAAAATTTGTAAAAATTTAAGCCCACATAAAAAGAATTTTAGTTTTAACCTCTCAGATACGTGCCACCTTGAACAATATTAGTGCATTATATGGACAGCAAGTTTGCTCGCACGTCTCAGGATGACATCATCTTGTCACACATCGTACGTAAAGTTGCACCTCAAACCACCGGACCAACTTCACATCGGTTTGCATCTTATCCACTATAACCCCCATCTCGTGTCATGGCACTCGCGCCGCGGAACAGCCCCTTCCTAAAAGCTCAAAATCGTTCAGTTATTCAATAATTGACCTCTTCTTATTCAACTCTAAGGTCCAGTACAGTGTTTACAAGAGCCTCCACTGGACATTGACATACTTGACTTCCTTAAAAAATATATTTTAATATTATCCTCCCATCTACTTCTACATCTTATAAATGGTCACTCCCTTTCAGACTTTCCCAACCTTACACCACTGTTTCGAAACAGGCATGTCGCGACATTTCAAGTTAATGACGGTTAATGTTCATTTAACAATAAATCATACAACGCAGCAATACGAATCAGATGTTGTTTAAACCTGTTCAACATGTTACTAGCCCGTGCTACTGTATAACTGTTAAAGTATCTACTGTATTGGTTTTACTGCGATGAAAAATGTATATCAATCTTAATACGAAGTGTAGAGATAACTTGTTGAACTAGGGATAATATTAAAACGGATCTTAAAGAAATTCGATATAAGTGGTGTAATTAAAAAATGACTCAAGGTAGGGACCTTGTGAGCATGGGAATGCACCTTCAGGTTCTCTGGCGGGGGGGGGGGTCTTTCTTAACTGTCAGTTTCTCAAGAACATCTCCCTGGAAGTAATGACGGTAACGCGGAATGAAAGGTGCAATACAAGCGAAAGTAGGTGAGTAACGCTAGGACCAAACGCACCGCAGTCAGTCGGTTTTCCCATTGTCCTGAACTTTACAACGTGCTGTAATTAGTAATGGTTTCTGGTACAATATGTTTCATACAAACAGGATTTCCCAATTACGACTCGGGTCTTCCAGCACGTGACTCCGTGTTGCCTGGCAGATAATTACCCAAATTTCAGAGGAACCTACTGCTCCATCACCAGCTTCTCATTAAGGGGGGGGGGGAGGGGGAGAGACAGGTTCCTCAGTGTTCACCGATGTGAGAAACTCACACCTCACGCACATGCAGCAGACACCCGGTGCCCAGATCAACATACGCAGTAGATCTGAGAAAGCAAGTACAGGCGAAGCTGACGACTCAAGTTTTAAGGGTTGCTGCACCGTGTGGACTGGCAAACAGCGACGTTTCGACGGATCGCAGCGCCTTCATCTGTAAGGCCAAGCAGCCAACCCATGTAGGAGTCGACAGGGTGATATAACCCAGACGACTTGAGTCATCTTCAGGAACCCCGCTGTCAGAACCCCAAATCTCACAAAGATAAAGTTGTTAGTATGCCGCATGACTGTGCACAGCATACAGAGTGGACGTACACCTCCATTCAGTTGTAGCCTCGGTACTGGCCGGAGGTGAGTAGTCAGGTTCACATTCCAGCCGCTTTATCCCGGGGGAAAAGCCAGGGCCCACTGTAGAAGAGGCTGAGTGGACCCCAGAACCTGTCTGGACATAGGTGTAACTTAGCTAATAACATTGGAGGGTGGAGGCAAAATCGACCATTGGCATTTGGAAATTTAATTTACGAAGGAGTTAAGTGAGAAAGGAAGGGAAGACTGGTTTCAACCGGTCTATAATATACGTACACCCCTTTCGCCCATCCTCACCCAATAAGTTTCATTTGCACCTCTTCAACTCAGTAGCCAAAAAACTTATTCTTAACTAGAAAATGTATTGGAGGGGCATTCCACCCCCTCCCCCCAAGTTACTTCTACGGGTATGGACACTTAGGAGAAAAAGAAAATCTCTAGCCCTGATAGGAATCGAACCACGATTCTTCGACTGTCCAGCCCCTACCCTAGATAGTATACCGACTGAGCTGGCCCCTTTCCCAAAGCCCTAAGCAGGCCTCCATTTTCTGTAGCTATAGAGTGTTGTATAAAGAAAGTAATGACATAAAAATCCACACACATTGTACGATGTAGCATCCCAGAATTCTTAATACCGGGGTATTGATAAGTCCTTAGCCCGACCAGGAAGGAAACAAGCTGCGCCTGTCAAAAGTGTGATGGGCAGAGGAATTGATTGATTTGGCCAGGGTAAGGACAAGCGGTGGACTCTTTTGAATGTGGTAATGAACCCCCAAGTTCCATAAAATGCGGGGAATATAGCTTGTTTCCTTCCTGGTCGGGCTAAGGACTTATCAGCACCCCTGTACGTTTTTATGGTAGGGATTATTTAATCTTATCGTCAGGTGGTATAGTATAACGACCTTTCAAAGGCAATCCCTTCGTATCTCAACAGAAATATTTCGTTGTTTTTCTCAGCCTCTACAGGAAAGTGTTCTACACCAAATCTGGCTAAGGCCGCCTCCTTCCAAATCCCTCTCAGTCCTTTAATGTATAGCAATTACTGTAGGTGTTTGTATCTGATTTAACGTTAAAGAGCCCTGAATTTTACCAGAAACTGTATTTGTGTGTGTCATGTATTTCTCAGCATATACAGCGACCTTTCCCCTGTTAAAATTAAGCGGCTGGTCCTAATGGATAAGTAACGTCTGCTGCGAGTTAGAAGATGAATCTGTAAAACTACTTAGACGAAATTCGTGCTGGAAAAGTTAATTCACGACCAGCTACCAATCTGCTTCGACGTAACACGAACTTATGCAGTCCAAATAACACGGTCAGATCATCCCAAAGACCTACCGAAACCCAACAATAAAAGTGGCAGCCAGCGTCATCTGTTAACATTGTGTAGAACTAATAAGTACAGTGCTATTGTACCATCACAGATAGCAGCACTATCGCCTCGACGTTCTTCGCAGCAATTAGTGCCATCTGTTGATGACTGATATTTAACTACACCTAGAATAGTTTCGTCTGGGATGTGGCGTCGTGTAACTTGGTACCGAGGCACTGGTTTAGTCATGTGGTATTAAATGCACATCCATGACAAGAACGTTACTGTCACCACGGCACTGCGCGGCATCAGGTTGCGGATGGAAGAGACGGCCTCTAGGTATGGAGGGTAGCTGTGAATATGGAGGGTAGCTGTGAATATGGAGGGTAGCTGTGAATATACTGCATAAGCAGTCACGGAAATCCGAAAAGAGGTGGTTCTACAGCAAAAACTTAACATGCTACGAAATGGGATAGAGATCTGCGGACTACCGCACGCACGTATTTCTCTGCCACCAGGTCCAGAACGGCTGTGTGGTCCCCAGAATTCTACTCTGTGAATCTGGAGCTTCTTCCTTAACACACCAACTGCACTTTCATGGTAAAGGTAAAAAGAGGTAAAAATCACCCTGGAACAGGCCATGAAGGCCCGGTGTGGGAGAAAAGGTATAAGCCCACCCTTTCTTTAACCTCGGCGCTAGGTTGGAGTGCGTGGTCAACGCGACGCCCCAGAAGCTTTAACCCCGGGAAAGAGACCAGGTACTTACTGTACAGGAGACTGGGTGGTCCCCAAGGTCGGTTCGGAAGGGTGCGAAAAATCTCGCCCCTACCATGCTTCGATCCCCGGACCGTCCAGCCCGTAGCGAGTCGTTATACCCACTACACTATCCCGGCCCCCGAACTTTCATGGAGAGATTTTTGTGCACAAAAGCATATTTCCTTCATACACAATATTTAAGGTTCTCACAGTGGTCTATAAAAATAGCTTCTTTCTGGAATACGATGCTGTGTGTCTGCGTGGGCAGACGTTATGTCTGTGGAACACGCCGCGGTAAATAGGCCTGGCCGGAGTTCTGAGCTCATCGACTTACCGGCTCATAAACAAGACAGCATCACATTTCAAGCCTTAATTTTATTGTGTGCATGACAGCTTAGCAAAGAGAGACTACCTACAGCCTGAATTACGAGGTTTCAAATCCCAGCGGAGGCAGGGATTCAGCCTCACGACCACAACACCTATCAAACATTCTGGCCTACGTGCGGTCCATCTCAGGCCTGGGCGTGGATCTGCCCGTTTCACACAAATTTAGTGAAGTACAATGTATGTTAAAATTTATCTCCATGCCCGTGTACGTTCTCAAGGTGCTGTGTGCAGGCACAACGGCAAAGAGTATTTGTGTTTATCTCAGGTGATCTTGTGACGCGGACAGTACAGTAACTAGACTGCAGAGGGGAATCGAATTTCGATCTCAGGTAGGGATAACGTCCCGACCGGATCTCGGAACCAAGCCTATCCCACTGGGTACTGGGAGTGTCCGTCCAGGGCAAAGCAGCCGAGGAGAGATGGTGGCCATCCGAAGATTGAACGGAGCTATACCTCCGTTCCGACAAACGCATTCACGATGTGGCGCCTAAGTCAGCACAAGGAAAACTTTCAGTTCTACCTTCAATTTATCTTCCAGTGTACCAACTCAGTTTATATTCCCAAAAAACAAGACAGACAATGCACTATAACGTACCACTGAGGCACTTTCGTGCAACCACTGTTGTAGTGGAAGAGCAATAAGTATTACATGTTCTGAGTGTGTGTTTGTAGCCTTAGACATCCAGCATGCAATGCTCATACGCCACATTGTTATCTGCGGTCTGTCCGGCTATGCAGTATTTTTTCCACATTACCTCATAAACCGCACGATTGTCGAAAAAAAGTTACTGAACACAAAATGTGTATTTTGATTTTCTCTACGACCCCTGTCTGAAACATTTCTCACTCTAACGACTTGAGCGAGATAAAATAAAAAATGTACATTAGTCTTCATGTAAAGTACCCATTTTTCTTGTCATATTATAATGAAACTTGAATTTCCTCGACATATTTTCGAAAACTACAAAAATATCAAATTCCATGAAAATCCTTCCAGTGGGAGGCGAGTTCCATGCGGACGGGCGGACAGACGGATAGATATGATGATGCTAATAATCGCTTTTTGCCATTTTGCAAATGCGTCTAAAAGTGTTTAATTACGCAGTGATTTGTTCTTGAAACGTCAAACCACAAACTAATACCCACAAAGCAAAACATCGCCTAATTAAACAAGAAAACATCAAAACTCTCAGCTCTCCGTCCATGCAGTGCAAAAGGTCAGTTGTAATATCAAGGCATTTCAGAGCCCTGCAGGTCATCATTGTGTGCATCATAAACGTAAAACAAGAGGAACAATACGACCCTATAACCTTTCATATATGTCCGTTGCACTGCTCTTGCATTTGCATGACGTAAAGCGTTCGGACGTGTAAAAATAGAAGCAATTCTTTAATATGTCCAGGGGAAGCTACATACACAGGAGGTAGACAATCACAGTGGCGGACAAAGTGCTACTGGAACAGGCTTTTCTCGGGGTACTTCCGCTCTCCCGTCAGTATCATTGCACCAGCTTCTTCTTCTTCCATTGGCACTACAGCCCACTGTGGGCTTTGGCCTGTCGAACAATGTCCTTCTATTTTTTTCTATCTGCTACCAACTCTCTCCATCTTCTCACTCCCAGCACTTGAAGATCTCTTTCTTCTTCCTCTTTCCATCTTTTCCTGCGTTTTCCCCTTCTTCTCGTCCCTTCCAGTTCTTGAGTGAAGATCTTTATGGGCATCCTATCCTCCTCCATTCTCTCTAGATGACCTAACCAGCTTACCATTTGCCTTTTTATCCATTTTACTATATTTTCTCCTTTGCTCATCTCTTCTAGTTCTCGATTCGTCCCGACTTTTCCATTCCCCGTTTTCATATTTAGGACCATATATTCTTCTAAATATTTTCCTTTCAAAAATTAGCAGAGCTTGTTCGTCTTTCTTCGTCAACGTCCATGCTTCCGCTCCATCCTCATATTCCGTACATTTACGACCGACGCCACACAATTTTAGCGACCGTGAGTGTCGTTAAACACACAACACACTCGACTTCTCACAATACATGTGTATACCAGACGTCTGGAACACTCAGTCCATCAGTTCAATTTATACAGCCCTCTCACTGGTATTATTTTTAATTACGGACTGTAGCCCAGCTAAGCGTCAATCGATTTTTTTTTTAATTTAAAGAATTAGGAATGCTTTCGTCATGGGTGTAAGGCTAAAAAATGTTTACTGCCCCTGGATGGTAACGTAAAACATACGTTATCAGTGAGATAATATCATAAAATTTTAAATATCATAATTATAATATATTTCATTTTGTTACTGTAACTGTAAAGTAATTTTAAATAAAACATGTCTACTTAACGTCCTTAATGCCTACAGTGACGTGAGATATGCTTTAAATTACACGCCTATCCTTTTGGTCCCCAAATGTTTGAGTTTTAAAGTGCTTAACCTTTTGGCGCCGGAATTATTTTTTTAATTTTAGCACACCTGTATATAAAATGTGAATAATACAGGAACCAAATACATTAGAATTATGAAACAAACTGCATTTTGAAGAGAAAAAAAAACTGAGAGTATATACCATGTTTAAAATGTTCGGTAACTATATTTGTTGATTAAATACATAAAATGCAACTTTAGAGGTTAGCGGTGCGGTACGACCACTATAGTTGACATTAGGCGTCTGAAGGAATCAACCCGCTGGAGACAGATACTCATCTAAATTATTCATAACAAGTCACTTACTACCTCACAGAAAACAAACCCCGTCTGCACCATAAAGACCAGTCACTTAATGCTGTTTAAGGAGGGGGGGGAGAGGGGTAAATTGGTGTTGATTGTAAGAATCATATAAAACACGTAAACAAGCTCCACGAATTCTAAATACCGACGGTTGTTCGAGGTGAGTGACCAGCTTTATCGCTCCCCCCTCCCCTTCCCCCGGCTCCCCTCATAAACAGCACGCTGTACTCATTGCGTAGAAAAGCTGGAAGGGCGCTATACAAAATAAAATAATCCGCCTTACTGCCCAGAATCAAACGTCAAATTCCCAGTCTCTCAGTCCGTAGCCTACCACCTACACTAAGACACCTCGCCTCCTCGGAGTAACAAAAGAACTAACGAAACCATTCTCTGACCAGCAGTTGTATTCGTCGACAAGTAACCAGCGTGTCGCTGAACTATTGTTGATAGCGTTGTTCAGTGCAAGATCTGAGGTTCCCACAGCGCCACTGCTGAAGGATCAAGTGACGCTGTTTCTTTTGGCGACTGCTGCCTGGCGTTCTTGAATTCCTTGACCGTGAAGATGATGGCATTTAGAACCTTCAAAACGCAACGAATTACTCATTTATTGACAGAGCTTCACATCCGATTAGCCTTTTTCTTCAACTGTTATTAATTTTGTTGCAGTATGGAGCCTTCCTCATGGTAATCTTCCTGCTAGAGATCAGCGCCGGAATATCCATCTATGCTTATCGCGACAAACTCCTGGATGGGTTCGGAAAGGGACTGAACCAGAGTCTCGCCAGCTATTTGACTGACCAAGAGAAGGCCAGAGATTTTGACCTCATGCAGACCACGGTGAGTCTGAGAAACATGAAGGCAGTGGTATCGGGACAGACTAAAATACCTCCCTTTTTAGGGCGTTGGCAATTCAAGGCAATGGAGATCGCATTGGCGGCTTGAAAAAGAGGCCCACGCAAAATCATGGTACAGTAAAACCTGTTCAATATGGGGCCTCAGTTAGCACTTCAAGTGCTGGTGCCTGTGATGGTATGTCGAAAATTCCGACCTTTACAACAAGTATTGCAGAGACACAATTTAGATGCCGGATTGCTGGCTAGAAGTCATTATCCGGAAGGTCCTGCGACCGGCCACCTCGGCACAGGTTTTTCTTGGTTTCCCTGTGTTTATAAGCGAATGCTAATATGGTTTCCTAGACCAGTGTTCCTCAACCTTTGTGAGACCGCGGCCCGGTAAAATCTTTTTTTCATAAGACGAGGGCCCGGTCCCAACAAATTTACTCGTAAATATCTTTCCATTTTTTTTAAGTTCATACGTTAAACTCACATAAGTATTAATAATTAATTGTGGCATAATCATAAAGAGTATTAGTACACTTATGTATACGGTGTGGCACGTTGACAAATATAAACTACATTCAAATTAGTTATCAATCACTGGACTAATGAAATCTTGTAGCATATTGTAGTTTCCTCAGGCCAACATCTGGGTCTGAATTTTTCGTCACATTCACGAATATTTTTCTCCTCAGAATATTTCCACTATAAAACATTTATTCATGAAAACTGCTTAGAAAACTAAAATGACAAATTCCAGGAGAACCTCTCGCGGCCCGGTATAATTGATG
>Ga0131853_10012036_pt1 | contig 15830 bp, 10 predicted proteins | sample TergutLab28metaG_FD_92764 | JGI IMG/M metagenome (GOLD analysis project Ga0131853, IMG submission 92764) | Labiotermes labralis P1 segment gut microbial communities from Petit-Saut dam, French Guiana - Lab288 P1 (version 2) (version 2) | ecosystem: Host-associated > Arthropoda: Insects >...
AAAGTTGCATTTTATATATTTATTCAACAAATATAGGTACTGAATATTTTAAACATGGTATATACTCTCCGTTTTTTCCTCTTCAAAATGCAGTTTGTTTCATAATTCTAACATATTTGGTTCTTGTATTATTCACATTTTATATACAGGGTGTGCTAAAATTAAAAAAAATAATTCCGGCACCAAAAGGTTAATAGTTAATTCAGAAACTTGTAGTATGAATACCAGACAAAGTACTGACCTCCATTTACCTCAGGCAAATCTGGCTATATATCAAAATGAGTTTCCTACCTTGTTATTAAGATCTTTAATAGTCTTCCCTCTGACATTAAACAATTAATAAGCACACAAAAATTTAAAACAGCCTTAAAATATTTCTTACACACATATTCCTTTTATTCATTAGATGAATACTTCAATGCTAATAAAAGGAAAAATGTAGATCATTAATCATCTTGTATATATATGATAATTCTGTTATCAGATTTGTCTCACTGTTTTACTTAATAATTGTTATATAGTTTCCTATTCTTTTTCCTACCATTATATATATCTTGTCATGCATTCATAGTTTTATTTACTCTTGTATAACATTCGTAATAATGTATTCATTGTAATCCTTCTTTGTAATTGTTTTGCTTGTACTTTTGATTTATTTGGACTTGTTTTATACCAATGGATTTTCCAACACTTCTGGATTTATTTGAATTTAAATAAATAAATAAAATACAGTAGAATTCCTGTAATCCAGAAACTGATATTCTGAAAATCCTGATATTGAAGCAGTTGACTGCTGTAGTATCTCACTACCCCTTGTCTCCTTCTCCATCAAATGCATGTAGCTATAACAACTTCTGATCCACAGTATCCTGGTCCTTCAGCATCCCAGGTAGAAAGTCTCCAGTAAACATAGGAGGAGACCCTAATGACCCCAAACCAGCATCGAAGCAGATGTCCAAATAGAATTCTTCTCTGATTAGTTGTGCAGTCCAAATATAGGAACAGTAATGAAAGATTACCTCTTAGAGCTTAGGTTAGTATTGGTACCATCTGATAATCCAGCACCAGTCTAGTCCTGTGGTTTCCAGATTAAAGGAATTTTACTATAACCACCTACCCAGCTATGTGCTATGTTAATGTAGAACACCACAAATGAAGACAGTAATATAATTAAATTCATTTATGTACAGTATACAAATTTTAATACAGCAAACAATTTCCAATACTCTGTATTTTGCATGCTGGCATATTTAAATACTTGGGTCTTAGTAACTTGCAAATTAAGGCTATGTCATTAGCCAGTTGTGTGACATAATGTAGGTGCTCATTTGGCATGTACCTGGAGGAAGTGAGAATACTACAAAAACTTGCTGCACTTTGTCCATGAGCAGTATGCTGGAGCTTACTTAGCAGAATATAAGTATCCCCACTTGCAGCATGAGAGGAAGTGTACTGAATGTCCAGTTATGTTTTGCAGTTCCCCGTTCGCCTAGTAGCAGAGAAGTCGTTGGTTCCATAAGTGGAAATAAAAACAGTAATCCATTAGCAACGCCATTGAACCCTGAAGATGAAGACCGTGAGGAACAGAAGAGACGAGATGCTTCATGGAAAGCAACGAAGTACTTCCTCATTGCCTTTAGTACCACTTTAGGAATTGTTGGATGTTACACAGTTTATGAACTAGGTACTCATGAGCTGCTTCTGTTTACAGTTCAAATTATGGTTTGGGCACTCTGTCTTACAACATTTCAAAATTACAAAATTTGTGATAGTGCTCCTACCTGTTGAGGTTTGCATTGGTTTACTTATATTATATTAAATTAAGTAGGAGAAATGAATTCAGCTTAATGTGGGGAACCCCAGATTGTAGTCTCCATTTCCTCTTCTGTTGTTGTAAGTATGTGTTTCATTGAAACAACTGAGGATGCAGTGAGTTGTGCGTTGTGTTCACAGGAAAACCAAAGAGAGATGAGAATGGCCTCATTGTAGACGATGAGTTCAGCCATATGCCAATGATTCAGCAGTTCTTTAGTCGCATGTGGAATGAAATTAACTACTACAAGCGGGTATGTAAAGTTCCACAGACATGGAGGACTGAGTAGTAGTAAGCCAGTGTATTTACAGAAGCCATTTGCTTACAGATGATTCGTGAACCATCACGAGAGAAGCTTCTACCTGATCCACTTACATATCCTTACATACAACCTCCATATACGCTTGTGCTAGAGTTGACTGATGTGCTAGTTCATCCTGATTGGACGGTAAGTAATATGTATACCAGTGACAGCTTTCACATGCAGCCTCTTGTTCACACACACACACACTTTATATTTTGCCATGAAGTGAGTGTGGGACCCAGGGCTCTGGGGAAATGTTTCCGTTGCATACCAAGCCGATAAAGTTCTTTGGTCTAGCAGTCTTCTCAGCTTTCTGGATCTGATCACTAAGGCTGTGTCCTGTGTGCCAGTATCCAGGGGACACACGTTTCTTGTTTGTGTGTCCTGCATAGCAGCAACCTGTGAGTATCCCAGCGGCATAACTGAGAACAAGTAGTCTGGTTCTGTTAGAGAATAATATTGTAAAGTTCAGTTTGAATGCTGTGAAGAGGTGAAGCCATCATGTTATAAGTGGTCGGACAATAAAGTTCATGAACTCATCACGGTAAAAGTGCTACATACCTCATTGCTGAATACCACCGTGGTCGCTTTCAAAGTACTCCCCTTGGGAAGCTATGCACCAATGCAAGTGCCTAGTCCACCCTTCAAAACAATTTTGGAACCGGTTTTGTGGAATGGCCTTCAGAGCTGCTGTTGTATTACTCCTGATGTCATCAGTGTCATCAAAATGCCTTCCTTTCAATATTTCCTTTATGTTCAGGAACAGAAAAAGATCATTGGGGGCTAGATCTGGTGAATAGGCAGGGTGTTCCAACACAGTTATTTGTTTAATAGCTAAAAACTCCCTCATAGACAGTGCCGTGTGAGAAGGTACGTTGTCATGATACGAGATCCATGAGTTGTTGGCAAAAAGTTCGGGTCGTTTCCGTCTAACTTTTTCACGCAGCCCTTCCAGTACTTCAAAATAGTAAACTTGGTTGACTGTTCGTCCAGTTGGTACAAATTCATAATGAACAATCCCTCTAATATCGAAAAAAGTCAGCAACATTTTTTAACTCTTGATTAGGATTGACAGAATTTTTTTGGTTGTGGGGAATTGGCAGTCTTCCATTGTGCACTTTGCCACTTCGTTTCAGGGTTGTATTGGTAGACCCATGTTTCATCAGCTGTGATGACACAGCCCAAAATGTCATCTTGCCTGTCCAAAAGGTCTTGGCAAATTGTGACTCTTCTTTGCTTTTGTTCTTCGGTGAGCTCCTTTGGGACCATTTTTGCACACACCTTCCTCATGTCAAGATCTTCAGTTAAGATTTTCCTACCTGTTTCTCTGTTGATGTTCACTTGCTCTGCTATGCTGTAGACAGTCAGCCGACGATTTTCACGCACAATTTGACGAATTTTTGCAATGTTTTCTTCAGTTCTGCCTGTTGCTGGCCGTCCTGGTCTCTCTTCGTCAGTGACACTTTCTCTTCCCTCAGAAAAACGTTTCACCCACTTGTAAACTGCTGTTTTCTTCATAGCATTATCTCCGTAAACTTGCACTAACATCTCTCTGATTTCATTTCCACTCTTTCCAAGTTTAACAAGAAATTTAATGTTCGTTCACTGCTCTAATTCAAGCTCTGACATTGTCGCAGCGGCACACCAAAACACACTCAGACATTAATAAATGCCACTCAGAAAAAGACTGCCATAGATCAACAACAACACAGCTGTGAAACGCTGTCTTTGTCATCAAACAATACTAAGGCTTTTGTCCAGTGCTGCCACGGCAAGCACATGGTGGCGAGTTCGCCAACTTAATTGTCCAACCACGTATTTAAGAGCCAGTATGTAAAGCTTCAGAAACCAGAGCCATTGTTACTACAAACTTGGCACCAACACATTCAGTATTCCTTTTTGCTGCCACCTATTCTAGCAACCAGGAAGCAGCAGACAAAAAAAGTTCAGTCACTGCATTCTACCAGAACATCCATTTTAAACCTTCATGTCGCAATGGATGGCCCCATTTATGTTTGTATGCACAAGTGAGTATGTGTTAAGTATGTGGTGGCGCACAGAACATGTCAACACAGTAGTGAATGAAGAGTAAAAGGCAAATAATCGGTAGTTTTATCTTCTGTAAACCTTGACCTATGTTGACATTCAGAGGACCATGCATCACGATATATTCTTATAATGAAAGCCAACGAGATGCACTGTTTCTCAAATTTATTCGACAAAGTACTCTACATGTTTCGGACAGTTCCACTGTCCACCATCAGGAGTATCTCAACACTGTATACATGCAGTAGGTATTTGTCATGCTAGTTCTGTTGGGGTCTGCTAGCAGACACCAACAGAGATGAGTGTTGAGATACTCCTGATGATGTACAGTGGACCTGTCCAAAACATGTAGAGTACTTTGTCAAATAAATTTGAGAAATAGTGCATCTCGTTGGCTTTCATTATATGAATAAACCTTTGTCCTACTTGTGAAGATCAGCCTTGGAATGTAAATGAATTACCTACCGGTTGCTGAGTAGAGTGCAAATTCAAAAGATCCTCAGAGTGTAATTACCTCAGTTTCTTGAGAAGTCACTCTCTCATCAGTATCAGTACTTGTATTCTACACAATATTTTCCTTTTAAAAATCTTCTGCCATTATTTCTTCCGTAGAGTGAGAAACTGTGTTTATGGACCCATGTAAATGAATTTTGTCTTTTTATCTGGTATTCGTAGCAAACTTAGTAACACCAGATCTGCATTCTTCTGTGATTTTACAGAGCACAGACTACTAGTTCGTAACCGATGTTTTGGGACAACCTAACGATCCCTTCTTCTTGGGCTGCTTGACCCCTGAAGATAGGACCAATAGGTTGTCGTCAAATGTCGGTAACAGATTACCAATCTACACAGTGTAAAATCTCAGAAGAACACAGATCTCACTTGCACCATAGCAGAAACCTGAAATCACACTTGATAACATCCGTGCCTTTGAATTTCATGGCAAAACAACAGTGACAATTAACTTGTTCATACACAATACGTTTAACTTGCTATAAGGTGTCAGTGCCACAAACAGATATGTAACATTTGAATGTTGATGCAGTACAAGACTGGATGGAGGTTCAAGAAGCGTCCAGGTGTGGATCACTTCCTAGAGCAGGTTGCACCACCCCTGTTTGAGGTGGTTGTGTTTACAGCAGAGCAGGGCATGGTAAGGTTTTCATTTATTTCTTGTGGTGTAACACTTCTTTGGCGGTGACATGTGCTTCCACGTGGTGCAGTCTGAATAATTGTTTTGCCTTATGTATAGTGATTGCATGTATCTTAGCCATTGAGGCAGAATGAAGCAACTAGAAATGATTATTTGTTTGGATGCAGACTGTGTTCCCTATTCTGGATGCCCTGGATCCAAATGGATACATAATGTACAGGTTGGTGAGAGATGCTACACATTTTGTTGATGGACATCACGTCAAAGACTTGGACTGTCTGAACCGAGATCTGAGCAAGGTGAGTCCACCAACACAGAGGTGTCAGCTGCACATTTCTGTAATTAAAACCAGTTGTTAGAATGGGAAAGGGTGGTTCAAATGTTAAAAATCAGAGTAAATAGTGGATGACAAAATTGTTGAGAAATATATTTCTGAAACAAATGTACAAATTGTATTCTTTCCAGAAAGAGTATGATCTGTGTTGTTTTCTTTTTTTCGGTTTGTAAGTTCCTGATGTTGTGTAGTGTATTTCTTGGATTTTGATCTGTGCTGATGCAGGTCATTGTGGTAGACTGGAATGGTGAATCACTGAAGCTGCATCCAAGGAACATGTTACGACTACCGAGGTGGAAGGGAAATGATGATGACCAGACACTTGTGGATTTGGGCACTTTCTTAAGAAGTAAGTACACAGTACATAGACCAGTATGTGTTAGACACTTAGGGTTGCAGTCTTTTGGATTGTGATGCCCCGCAGATTGGTAGATGGGGGATCAGCATTTCCGACAAACATGCTGCTTCCTTCTTCAGGCTGAAGAGGATAAAATAACATCTACAAAGACTGTAATCTTCATACTCACTGCCATGGTAAAGGTAAAGTTCACCCTACAAGAGACCCCATGAAGACCTGCAGGGGGAGTAGAGGTATAGCTCTGCTCTTTCCTTAACCTTGCCACTAAATGGGGGTGGGTGGTCAATGCCATGCCCTGGCCACTGTATCCTGGTGGAAGAGACCCAGAACTCATTGCACAGAAGGCCCAGGGCTGGTCTGGACGAGATTGGAAAATCGCATCTCTAGTGGTATTCCATCTGCAGACCATCCAGAACGTAACAAGTCAGTATACTGACTACATTATCTTGGCCCACACTCACTGCCACAAAAATTGCATATTTCATGGCCAAGGAAATAGTTGTTTACTGGTTTTGTCATATTTTGTAGCAATTGCTGCCGAGAAGGTGGAGGATGTGCGGGAGGTGCTGGATTACTATCAACAGTTCTCAAACCCAGTGGAAGCCTTCAGGGAGAATCAGAGGAAGCTACTGGTAAGCTCTCAGCTTGCAGCCAACAGTGATTTGGAAATTGATCCGTCACACTTTAGGCTACAGTGTCTGGAAGTTTCCATGTGTGAAATCCCCCACAAGATTCTTTGATGAGCATATAGACAGAAATGTCCGTTGATAAAATTTTGGTCCACAGTACCAGAAAGGTTAAGCATATCTGATCCAGACTGTGAAGCGTAGGTGGTAGACGAATGTTAATTTGCAACATCAGTGGAGTGCTTTGTTAAATGGAAAATTACAAAAGTTTAAAGATTACACATTTTCAGGTTTGGGAAAAAGAGCAATATGCTTGCAGACAGTCCTCATGTATTGTGGTTACATTCCTGAAAGCCTGCAGCAGAGCTACAATTAACGACAGCTGAACCACTGAGTGTGAGCATTGAAAATCCAACAAGCTGCCAGCTAAAACATTGATCAAGTTCAGGCAACATTCATTGAATCTTGAGTCACTGAAATTTATCAATGTTAAAACAAAACAGCACTGGGGTAACATTAAATGAAAACATTCTGTACCTGTTAGAGCAGGCACTTCAGAAAATTCTGCAAGTAACATAGTTACGCTGTGGCTTAGTCTGGTACTGCAGGTGCCTGACAGAGAAGTATGGTGTTAAACTCATTTAGTTGAATATTTTTGTTTCTTACAGGATCAAATGGAAGCAAAGGAAAAGCATATGAAAGAGCACCCTCCATCAAGTTCGCTAGCAAACAGGTGGACACCAAGCTTTCTGAAACCTCGCTGAAGTGTGTATGTCAGTCTGCCCAGATCTGTGTTATTGTGTGAATCTTATATGTAAACACACTTGTAGTGTATCAGTACACACTGTGCTTCTGTGGTGTGAACCTGTGTCCAACAAGTCCATATACATGGAAACATGTGTCACTTGTAACGTTACCAGTTAGTCCTTGTATAGGAATGTAAATTCTGCCAGTATAGACGCGTGTTGTGACAGCTGTTCTCTCAGGTCTATATTTGAACCCAGAACCTACCATAACATCATAATAGAAAACCTGTGGATGAAACATCTAATTGCCTTCATTCTAGGCTTAAGGATAAAAGGAAGGACGGTCACAGAAAGTCACTCTATTTGGCATAAAGCAGCAGTCTGTGATGTTATATTTCTGTGTTGCTGTATCCTTTTCATTTTTGTTCTGTGCTGTTTATTTGTAATAACCACATTTAGAAGGCTTCTGCTGTCCCACCATTAGGTTTGTAGCTGCACAGACATTCACAAATGTAACATCATGTCTATCCCCACTTCCTTTCATTCATTCATTCTTTCCATTGGCATTTGCAAAATGCAACAATTCCTTGCTGTTCCAAGGAGCTTCTTTCATTCCTCTCTGTTATATAACCTTTCCTTCTGCCTTTTCCACCAGCTAGTCTTCCATCCTCCCTCACTTCATCTTGCCATCTATTTCTTGGTCTACCTGTCAGCCTTGTTCTTTCCAAATTCATGTATAATACTTTTTTTAGAATTCTGTTTTCTTCCATTCTCTGTACATGCCCAAACCATCGTAATCTATTTAACCTTACTGTCTCTGTTATAGTGGGTTTTTTTTAACCATTGCATAAATTTCTTTATTGGTTAATATTCTCCACTTTTCTTTTTAATTGTCATATACTGGACTTAAAATTCTTCTATACACTTTCCTTTCAAAAAAGCTTATTTGCACTTTTATTCATATCTGACAAAATTTTGTCACTATAAAATATGTTCATTGTTGCTGCAAACAATAATATACATGACCTGTCATATTGTCATTCACAGTGGCATGAGATATCAGGTTCGTGTTATGTGAGTTTGAATGGCTGTCAGATACAGTCCTAAGTACTGTGATGAATATGTACGGACATTTTGGAGGTATGTTGTTTCCTGTCATCCTAACTACATGACATCATGTCTCAGGAAACCATAATCTTTATTCTGAAGCAGTGTTTATTGTAGTGTAACAATAGTCTGTTCTGTTTCAATGCCTGATCAGATGTGCAGTTTCATTTGATGGTGTGTTTGACCATGCACCGTTGACATAAATAAAGCAGATGACCAACTAGATGCAACAATAACACTTTTTTGATCTTCAAATCTGCTCAACATGTTTCTGGCAATTCTTTGCCCAAAACATGTTGAGCTACTTTCAAGATCAATAGATTGTTACTGTTGCATCTAGTTGGTCATCTACTTTATTTACATGCAGTTTCATAATTGTGAGCGTTGTACTGTGATGTCAGTGACATAAAAATATAGACATCGCACCAGCTTATAAGATTCTTCTGGGTCTGTCAGGCTGCAGCATCTTGGTGTGGATAGTAATTTCAAGAAATGTACAGTTATAAGGGAAATGAGACACAAATACTAATTGTTGTATGAAAAACCTAGTATGATTACCTTGGAGGATCAATAATATTAAATTAAATTGGTAGGGGGCATACTCCGTAATGCAGAATAGAACATTTTTAACAGCATTCTGTGCAAAATTTAATGACAAACTTGCTAAATTTGGACTAACAGTTGTTGGGGCAGTGAAAATGATTGTGGCACAAAAGTTACAAGAATTTTGTTACTGTATGTTACAGCATAGTTTTAGGTTATGTTGGAGTAAGTGTTCCAGAAATTTTGTGTATATGAGCTGCTACCAGTTTTGTTTGTGCTCCTTTCCATTTTGGAGCAGTGTAACATAGTGCACTGTCTGAGCTGAAGGCTTGAGAACTGAAGAATTATAGCTAATTCACAGTAGGTTCAAGCTCTTTCTCAGAGTATACAGACAGCTGTGGGACCAACCCAGCTACCTCTTCACAGGGTATCAAGGGCATGAAACTGACTGCTCACCACCAGCTAATACTAACATTAAGACTGCATGGTGTTGTATTGCCTCTTATCCATATACCTTTGTGGTGTGTACAGGAATAATTTCACCATTCATATCTATTTGGTAATCCTATAGACTGAGAAAAAGTTTCCACATTGCTTCTGTTCCAGGATCTACCTCTGTAATTGGTGCTGTTTTATTAATGTGACAATTCTAGCAGCAACTTGTGTCTAGCTGGAGCCATGAAATGTCACTTTATTTTGTCGGCTGTTCTAATGGTTTGATAGTGGTTTTATTGCCATAAAATTTATAATTTTCCTATTTGAGTAATAACCTGCTTAAAAATTGTGTGGTTATGTTAGCATTACAAGAATTAAGTAAGATCTAATGTTTCCACATGTTTAAGATGCATGTATTATGCTCGTCTAGGTTGTGACACAACACACTCGTAGTAGTGGTCACTGACATTCCAGCATAACTTCATGGCACAAGATGGAGGCAGCAGTATCATAACCCTAGAGCCTAAAAAAGAAGAACAGCCAGAGTGCATTTTTCAGTTTAGCAGTAACACAGGCAGAATGAGAATGCAAATGAACTAGGGTTGAACAATCAAGAGAAAATAAAATGTTTGGAAATTAATGCAAAAGAAGCAATAAAAATAAGGATATGAATGTACAAATGGAACAAAATAATTTTGAGAAAGTGCGGACTTTTAGTTTCCTAGGGTCAGTAACATATGACAATAATGTAAACAGCGAGGAAATTTTGACAAGAATAAAGAAATGAAATAAAGCCTTCTTTATGAATAAAAAATTGTTTTCATCAAAGCTCATTGGGAATCAACCCAAAATGAAAATGTATATATCCACTAAGAGGCCCATTGTAACATATGCAGCTGAGACTTGGACTTTGAGGAAGAGGGATATGAATTATTTTATGATCTTCAACTGAAAAGTCCTGAGGAAGAGTTTTGGTCCTGTTCAAGAAAGAGATGGATGGAGGATTAGGGCTAATCATGAATTAATTAAATAAGTTGGAGGAGCTAACATAGTGAGGTTTATATAAGCTCAGAGACTGAAATGATTGAGCCTTTTATATAGGATGGAAGAGTATAGTATGGTATGGTAAGGAGGATTTTTTAATGGAGTACAGTGGGATAGAGATCAAAAGGGCGTCAGAGGAATAGATGGCAGGATGAAGTCCTGACAGATATTAGAGTATTGGGTGTCAAAAACTGGACAAAGGTGGTGATCAGCAGATCAATCTGGCATGATCTGGTGGAGAAGTAAAAAATCCATAGGGGGTTGTAGGACAAATGAGAAAGATTAACACAGGTATATTGCAGTGGCCATGTAAAATCCTGCACAGACAGTTAACATGAGCTTTTCTACTGTACGAACTGATTTTAAGATTGCGTGAAGTCTTGGGATTACTGTTGTCTAATATGTGACATCATGTAGTCTCTTAGCTGTATGCTGATAATTTGCAGGAACCTGGTGCTTTCATCTTCAGAGCAGAAGATATGTATCTACTGGACTGTGCGGTGTGACATCACAGAAGGCAGTAATTGTGATTAACATTGTATAGATTATTAGGTATACAGCATGTGGTCCATGGCAGAAGGATAAACTAATGTTAGACACATGGAACAGGAGAATTCTGACTAATGTCTGTGGACAAATGACTGAACAAAGGTTGTCGAGTATAACTGATCAAGACCTGAGGGAGTTACATGAATCTTAACTGGCAGCAGATGTTTAAAGGAAAATACTGGCGCAGGGTGTCTAAACATATTCTTGGAAGTAAGCAAGAAGGTAGATGAAAAGTGAAAAGTAGATAACTGGAAGGTGTTATGCTGGAGAGATCAGCAGTACTATTTCAACGTTTTAAGAAATACAAATGTAGTATATTATGATCTGCCTGTTTCCTATATCAGGTAGGGAGAATCTTGTCATACCATACTAAAACTTGGCAACACATCAGCCGAACCTAATAATAAATTAAAACTATTGAAACATTAACCTACAGTAACCTCAAAAAATAGACTTAACATGTATATCCCCAAAGTGAGTATTGTGAATCTTGTGCACCTTCACAGAATCTTACATACTGTCTGACAACAGATTACAAGTGTATGTGTAGCAGCACAGGACATTGCATGCCATCTCCCAATAGCTGCAACAATTGGCATCATTCAAGAACTAGTATTTTTTATCTACAAAATTCTGTTATTTGCCATTGGTAGTCAATGGTGTGGTGTTGCCTAGTTAAAGATATGTCTGATTGGGTTAGTGTGTTGATGCATGTTATCATTTATTCAGACAATGCTGTCAGGAGAGTGGACAATTGGTCACTGAATGTGTAGGAGCAAACTACATGTTTCTAATACTCATTGGTGTTGTGCCATTGTTTTGCTTTCATATTGCTTCCCCAAAAGCATCAGGATCAATTAACAGTAACATATTAATAATATGCATTTGGATTAGCCTTGTAATCATATGTATCTGCAGAAAGGCAGTAGTTTCACTTAGATTGCTATGATGCTATTTGTACCTGTCTCATCTAGCAATATATAAAGTCCATCAAAGAAAATTAACCTTTATATACGACATGACTTATTACATTTTGGTTTTGCTGTTGGTGGGGGAGCTTAAACAGCTGATGCATGTGGAGTTGAGACATAAGCGTTTAATGTATTTTGTGTATTGCCAAGGAACATTTTTTAAGGCTGATATTCAAATAATTGTAATTACAATTGAGGGCCTCTATGTACAGTCATTGAAATGTGAATTTCTGGTATCTTTATTCAAACAAATGGTGATATACATTTATTGACAAAGTAAAAGGGCTGCTGAGGAATTATGTCAGTGCTGTAAATAGGGTACTTGAAGAACATTTAATTTTGAAGAAGGTCATGAACAGTTTAATCCATGGATTACACCCACATAAATTTCGAAGCCAGTAGAAACTGTAACGCCTATCCTGAACTATACCATTCTGCCCGAACCCCCCCTCCCCGTATTATTTTTATCTCGAGCATTCTTAGTATTCTTGCCTGAATGCACATATTAAAAAAAACTCACGAAAGAAGAAGACAAGGAAATATGAGAATTTTTCACCCACGGATAAGAGCTCGCGGTCGTCATCTGTGTGCGGATGGCGAGCACGGTGGTGACGTGAGACGTTAAGTGCGGGCATGTTAATGATGGTACGAAAGCGAAAGTAGGAAGAGCTGCACGTCATTGACGGCACATAGGAATGTGGATTGTGTCGTGTAAATGTAGGCATCGTGATACCAACATAACCTACAAATCCGTCAATATATTGATCCAGTTCGGTGTGATTTCAGTACATGTGAGAAGGATCGCGGCAAGGAGTATAAGCTTCGAATATGGCATTTAATTTTAGCATTTGTAACATGTTAAGTTTTCGTATATTAACGTGTGGACCAATGATATGCATTGTAAGGAGGCGTGGAACAATTACAAAAACTAAGGTACAGGCATGGAAGAAGCCCAGCTATTCACGTTTATCCAATCCAGGAGTCCAGCGACGTTTGGAAATAATGGAACCTGAAGATCAACCCATGACAGAATGCTCGGATATCGACGATACAGAGTTCGATTTTATGGAAGTAAATAAGATGCACGATTTGCATGAGAGGTGAGGTGTTTATCTACAGTAAGTGAACGAGTGAACCTTTCCACAGCCACTTTTGTATTCAAAACTTAAATCCATTCTACAGAGGGTGAAAAATCTTGCGTTTCTGACCATCAGGGCCTGCCCGAGACATATAGGCTCCCTGGGCGGGATAATAATTTGACGCCTCGTTAAACCGAGTCATGATTGGTCTTTACAAGACAAATAAACAAGAAATTCAAAATTCATGTAAGATGGCCATGTCACAGACAAATGTGAGGCAAAATTAACAGCAGATTTATTCTGGGGAACGTTAGCATCATTGATGTGTAGGTGATGGAGCACACATAGGAAGGGAAGAGGCAGTTGGTAGAGACATAGGTGTGGGTGGGAGGTGAAATTGTTCTTGTTCTGTGAAGGCAGATGAGGGAGTGGCAATATAGCTGAATGTGTGCTTAACTTTGGCATGAAATAGAGGTGAGTGGATACCTTCACACTGGCTGAGTTAGCCCAGAGAAGGAGTCTCGGTACCTACTAAACATGAGTCTGGGTGGGTCCCAGATTTGGTTTGGATGATTTAGCCATTTTACCATGTTGCTGTATCCAGAAGATTGTAATAAACAGAAAGAAATTAGCATATTATTTTTAATAAATTGGCCTGTGTCACCCATTAAGTGAGGATATTGTATGATTGTTGCAGTGAAGAAATACAAATGAAGGACATGAAGCAGCTGAAAATTGTGGGCAATAAGTACTTCAAACCAGAGAAAGGGCTGAACTTGTTGACATGGTCAGAGAAGGAACAAATCCAGTATCTGCACAACAGCGATGGCACTACTTGGACTGTGGAGAAACTGGCACAGTGTTTCCCAGCATCTCAGACAACAATAAAGGTGGGTTAGTGAATCTCTGAATGTCTGTAACAAAAGTTGGTTCATGGCATTCAGACATTGTCTGTTGTGTCTGAGGTGTATTTGATAAAGTCAGATTGTAGGATTTGCTTCTAATGTCTTCAGCTGATAGGTATTCATTGAACTAATAGTTTTTTCAGTCTGTTTTTGAGTTAGTGACAATGCTCAGAATACCACCTTGCAAATGAGTTTCACAACTTCCTTAACAAAATTAGCCCTGTAAGCGAGTTTTATAGGTGCCCTCAATTGGAAGAAACTTTGGCAATGTCCATGGACCTCCAATAGATGAAATGAACATTTTTCTTGCTGTATGCAGAGTTAATAATAATTGTTACAAGTAGTTGTTGGATGTCAAAGAGAGGAAAATGAAGAGTTTGTTTTGTTATGAAGTACTAAAGTTTATAAATTGCCACTTCCTCTGCTGCTGCTTGATTTCAGAAAATCTTGAAATCCAAGTGGCGCCCACATGATGCTAATCGGGTGCTGAAACATGACCTGGCAGTGCAGAAAAACTGGGAGTTATTACAGAGTGGGAAGGTGGATGTGGATTCAGAATTAAAAGCACATCTGACACAGTTCACACAGCGGAGAATCCCAGTTGCCCATAGGCCAGGTAATTACTCAAAATTTATTTTGTCCACAAGCCTGGTAATGACTCAGTCTCTGTTGTCCATATGCCTGGTAATCATTCCTTTTGTCTCAGGCAGGGCTAGCTTCTTGTGTGCATGTGCATGAGTGTGGTTACACATTAACCCGTACCCTGCTAACGTGGAGAATATGGTGAGTTTCTAATAATGCCTGCAGATGGCACATGGGATTTAACTATGTGTTTAAAGGGTTAAAACTTAGGAACCGAGTCATCATTTACCTTGGAGGTTGATAAAAGCTTCGTATCAAGTCAGCAAGATTTATTTAATCCAGGTCTTAGGTTCGTGTGGACCTGTCAGACAGTTCTGCTTTCGTGAAATTTCTCCAGCAAAAAATTGTGCCACTTGCATCATTGTAATTGTATTTTGCCCAGATTTTTTGTGAAAATAAAAAATGGGGGCAGGAGAGAATATTAACCCTCTAAAGACGAAGCGCAAACTGCTTTATTTAAAGGCCCAGTCCGTACCGCACAGTAAGTACTTTTCATCTCGGTTATAAAAACCAATCAGTTAATGTTATATTGGGCAGAAGTCACTGTTTGTTCTCAGATAAATACAAAACACATAAATACAGTGTGGGCAGAACATACAGTTGTTGAATGTTAAAATCATGGTGCATCATGTAATCAATAGACCTTAAAAGGTTAATGAATAAATTCAAAGTTTTGCCAGTCAGCATTGATTTGCTAGTAATGGACATGCAGGCAGGGAATTTGTTGATCATTGTTCACAAGTTACTAGATGGTGGAGGTAGACTCACAGATGACACTTGCTTAAGTCTCATTCTGCATATCAAAGAAGAAACGTGTGCCAGAAATGAATAGTAGTTGCTGTATCGCAGTTTGTGAAACCAGCAGTTGCAGTGTGATCCTTCATGGAGACAAGAGGTTTTTCTGTCTGAAGCAGCCAGACAAGCTCTGGAACCATTTCATCTTCTTATTCACTGGGTAATGGGGATTGTTTGGCCAAAGGTAAAGATGTCAGGGTATGAAGCCAACCCTTCACATCAGACGAGTATTGAGGCTAAGAATGTTCATAGTTATTAATAGGTATTACACAAATGTACGTCAGCACAATCTATTTATTCTATAGTATGGCTACATGTTTCGATTAGATGTTAGTCATCTTCAGGCCCCTACAATTACTTTACCAGATGCTTTGTCCACT
>Ga0131853_10012037_pt1 | contig 15829 bp, 8 predicted proteins | sample TergutLab28metaG_FD_92764 | JGI IMG/M metagenome (GOLD analysis project Ga0131853, IMG submission 92764) | Labiotermes labralis P1 segment gut microbial communities from Petit-Saut dam, French Guiana - Lab288 P1 (version 2) (version 2) | ecosystem: Host-associated > Arthropoda: Insects >...
CAGCACGCCTCAAGTCAGCCTACACAACACAACAAGTACTCGCTAGCTCCTGAAGATGGACGTATTAACGTCCGAAACATGTTGAGCAATATATAATAAAGCAAGTGTCATCTAGTTGGTCAATCTTTATTCAAATATCAAGATGATGCACGGTCCAATACGCATAAGATACAATAAAACATCTCAAAACACAGTTTATATTAGGTACCAACTACTATATGTTTCGGCACCTAAGTGTCATCCTCAGGGAGTTTATTAAAAACAAAGGGCCTTAAGTTGAACACGAACATTTATAGCTTCGTTGGTCCTACAAAATTTCTCCTTTCTATTCTTAAAGTTGTAAATACCTTTCGCCTGTCGGGCATCTGTAAATTCTGTGTTGGACTTATGATTTTTGTTTTTAATAAATTCCCTTTAGATAGCACATTGGTGCCTAAAGATATTGGAGTTCGCACGTAATATGAAGTGTGTTTTATGGCCTGTTTTATTGTATTTTAATGTGTGCATTTTGCTGCTTAAAATGTGGAATGTGAGAAAATGCACGGTATGAATAACACATAAAAAGTTCACATTTATTATCATCGAATTATGAAATATGACTCATTCGTAATGAAAAATTTAAGACCAACAACCTGCCATCTGGTGTTTCATAGAATTATTGTTTCAGTAAAACATAGTTATGCTGCTTTTTTTATAATGTAAAGTTAACGATTGGTCTGCACAATTTTCAGCATAGCCTTTTTTGATTGTAGTATTACCTGGATGGTGTGGGACTTGTTTGAAATTTTATATTTATATTGGTAATCAAACTGAACCATGTAGAGCTGGTGTTGCTTGATGGTTTAGTGATAGTTAACTGCGAAAATACGATTATAATCTACTTTCTGTATCACAACAACGAGGGCAAATTCTTCCCCTAAATAACGAGAGAAAAAACTGCGATGACCTCAGTCAGGGGAAAATAAATGTAACTGCATAGCATTGCCAGTGAATAATGCAAACACACGTGGTTGTTAAATGTTTGCAATTAATTTGTTTTGAAATATTTTGTATACTATATTTTACGTGGGGTTCATTGACGTCCAGAATCCTGAAGTGAACCCCACGCAGCGCAGTCTTTCTCGATAAACTGATGGTCGCGCAGCAACTAAAGTAGTGTCCGGTAACCACGAATTCGCAAAGGATTATCATCGTATTAACCCAGCCTGTCTGCAGCTCTATCTAACATTTCATACCACTTTGAATTCGATGATTTTACGATGAATAAATAATCTAAAATCAATCTATATATATCAAGCGCGTTTGACTATATTTTGAGGCAATTACATGCTATTTATTCCGTACATTATTCTTACAGTCAATCATATGTACCAACAAGTGTATATAAGAGGTTTACAAACTGAATATAAGTTTTAAAAGCTGCCACATGTTTCGACGCCAAGGCACCATCCTCAGGTTTTCTCTGAAATACAAAGGATCGCAAACACTACTACACCTGTCTAGAAATACAATATCTAGATTTATGTAGCACACCACCAATGTATCAATCTAGAAACAAAATGTCGAGTTCGATGTTTTCGTTCCCTTGCTCCTTTGTATTTGAGATTCGTCGCCTAATTTATAGTAGGAAATTTTAAAACTTATGCGCGGTTTGTAAATCTATTACGTGCATTTGTTGGTATATTTGATTGATTATGAGATAATGTTTCGGAGGTCTCTTCTGTCTCCATCATCATGTACAATATTGGGAATGGTCAGACGTCTCTAGACGTGTCTGTCAGGCAGTCAGTCCGACATTGATTCACTAAGCGAAAGGAGGGCTATTTGTTAGAAAATATTAATAAAATCTTGATTGTAAATCCCTTATTCGATAAATTACACGGCCCTTCATTTCTAAAGTTTATCGCTGGATCGCAAGCATTCGTCATTTATCGAGCTGAATTCGTTTCACTGTGATTCAATGATTAAAAATCGAATTGTCTGTAGTAGAGGTAATTTTGTGTATGGGCCTGTTACTCCATGTTCTCGTTCCTCGGTTACATATACCTGTGTTGCTTGAATACTGTTGGATATGAAATATGAATGCAGTTAGTGGCAGGAGAGAAGATACATCAGGTGACTTGTAAGACGAAAGTTTTCTTGTTTGGAAATGTGTTTCTCTTGAACCAACAGCAATTTTTCACCTTGTCTAACAGCGATATGTGTCATCAGCATAATAAGAATATGCGCATATAAAAAAACTAGAAAGTGGCAGCCTACTATTTCGATATTTTCTGTTTTCATCACCAGTTTTACCTGCGTTATGAAGTTAAGCAAAACAAGGAAAAATCTTAGTATACTCTAAAATTTGTACATAACAAAATAAATGATCCCTATTTTAATAAAAATGATTTTGACACCCAGTTGTCATTAGACACTAAGGAAGTGCCTTTGCGTACTGTATAGTTTAATTCACAAGTGGTTTGGTGCTGAATAATCGTGTAAATTTGGACTATTAATAAGCTATGTGTGTTATACAAATGGTTGTGTTTTAAAGAGATTTGCATAGCCGTAATCCTTGAAGAGGGTGTTACCAGTTCGAAACTTTATTGGACTGATGGCTGTCACGACTGAATTTTTCTCAGCTTATCAAAGCGAATAGCGGCTTATAAATTGACCACTATTCCAAGTTATTTCCTGCCCAATCTTATCTAATTCCAAGTTACACTATCTGTGCTGTTGTGGGACCTTCAATTGTCTGTTCGAGATCTGGAATTGTTACAGCTCTGACTGTAAAGAATAATGCCTCGTGTAATGTGACAACGTGCAGTTTCGTAGAGGTTCTCGTTTCGAATGACCGTGCTGCTTCCTCCTACAGGAGTAGCTTCCTCCGAAACGACCGTGAATATGCAACAGAATACAAATGCATATTTCGCAACACTTTGGGCCTACACATTACCTCTGTGAATGATACACATTACCTGCATGAATGACACACATTACCTGTATGAATGATAAACATTACCTGTGTGATTGATACACATTATCTGTATGAATCATACACATTACCCGTATGAATGATACACATTACCTGTATGAATGACACATTACCTGTATGAATGATACACATTACCTGTATGACTGATACACATTACCTGCATGAATGATACACATTACCTGTATGAATGATACATATTACCTGTATGAATGATACACATTACCTGTGTGAATCATACACATTATCTGTATGAAAGATACATATTACCTGTATGAATGATACACATTACCTGTATGAATGGTGTACTTTACCTGTATGAATGGTACACATTAAGATCTGCTGTGTTGTATATACATATTTAATTTTCCACGATAATTGACATCCATTTGCAACTGTACTATCCCCCAGTGTAGACTGTTACAGATTTGACATTCAGATGACCGTGCGTCGTGATATATTCTTATAATAAAACCAATGAGATGCACTAATTTCTGAAATTTATTTTCGGAATAAAACTCTGCGTGTTTCGGACAGTTTCTCTGTCCATCATCAGGAGTTCAACACTGTACACACAGCAATGGTGTATGTCATACAGGTTTTGTTGATTTCTTGCTAGCTCTATGACATATACCACTGCTGTGTGTACAGTGCTAAACTCCTGATGATGGACAGAGAAACTGTATGAAACGTGTAGAGTTTTATTCGAAAAATAAATTTGAGAAATCAGTGCATCTCGTTGGTTTTGTTATAAGAATAAGAACTGTTGCAGACACTTTATATCAGAAACTTCCCAGTAACCGGTTATTGATTTTCACTACCGTACAACGTGAACGAAAGTAAACCTAGCTTATATTTCATTTGCAAGTTACATTTAATTAAAGTAGAACGCGGGTCCAGCGAACGAATGCATCTCACGGAAAGGAATGATGTGCTTTTATCACGAAAGGAAAGGTATGGGTTACAGTGCTAACTCTTCCTGAGCGAGTGTACCGCTATCTTAGGCATGAAAGTGAAACGTGTGGATTTTGAATTTAAAATTACATCACGTTCAACCCTAAACCCAAGAAACAACCGCAGCCAATTTGTATCTTTAGAACACAAGACAGAGAAAAATGCCAGGAAGGTAAGGAGTGTAGAGTCTGAAAAACTGGAATAGACAAGAGATTTGAGGTTTTCACTGCAGTGAACATGGGGATTAATCTGTCCTGGATTGTGAAGGCGTATAGTCTGATAGATGTGTACGGACGTTTCGGAAGAATCTGGTTACTTATCATGATGACAGTGGCAGTAATTTTCTTTTCAATACTGTTACACGGTAATTTCTGGAATATAGATGCTGACGCCAAAGTGTGTGTAAAGACAGTAGAGGCTGGGGCTGTGACTAACTAATTGACTACAGAAGGTATGGAGTTTAGGCTGTCTTCATTCTACGTGGGTCATTTCAAAAGTTCTGCACACTGTACGTTTTCTCTTTGAAAATGAATTTTTTTTACAAAATACATTTGTAGGCCTTCAATTTAATCTCCATTGTGCTTTATCACAGCGATCCAACGTTTGGGCAAGTCTTGTATTCCTGTCAGGACGCCTTCGTTTTTGATGCGTCTGATTACTCGGGTCACCTCTTTAGACACATCCTCAAAGCTTCTGAAGCATTTCCCGCGGAGTGGTTTCTTCAATTTTGGGAACAAGTCATAGGCTGGTGGGCTCATGTCAGGTCTGTACGGCAGGTGGGGAAGCACTTGCAATCCATACTTTTCCAAAATTTCCGATAGTGCACCTGAGGCATGAGGCCGCGTGTTAATGTACGATCGCTGGTCACTGCGCGAGATCTGACACCAGTCAGTTTCTGCTCCCATTTCAAGGCTCCGTTTTGCAGAACAGGGACCATGTAGCCTGCCAATACGCACACAGTGTTCTTTATTGAAGTCTGGCTCACAACTGTCGCAAAAATCAGAAAGATTGCATCATCCTACTGGCCTCGCAAGCGCAGTGCGCAGAACTTTTGAAATGACCTACGTAGGTGTCGTCTTGAAATTAAAGTTAGTAGCCAACTAAATACAAAGATAGTTTCCCCCCTCCCCCACTCAACGGAAGAAACTAACGATGCTATCATAAGAGTGTCAGTTGGAAAATTCCGATTATGTCGAAGTACTGCGCCATGAAAACTTGTATAGAACGTGGGGGAAAGGCTCCATTCATTCTACATATCTGCAATATTTGAAGTAAGTGGCAAGGTAAACACACCGACATTTTGCTCCCCGTAAGATACGCAGTGCTCGCTGGACCAGAGGTTGGCTCCAAAGTTGCGATTGTGTCTAGTTTTGCGGGCTGAATGACGTATGGAGAGCGTAAAGGTGACGCTCCATGGAATTGGTAAAACTTACACTTCGATATCTTTATGAATTTAAGGAAGGGACTCACTAAATGAGTAGGAGCATTGTTTTAAATCTACGGCCGCCGTGTAAATGAGATCGTCACTCTTCTGGGATGTTACGCAGCGTAGATTGTTAAGTAGTTACAGACCTTTAGGGACAATCTACCGGTCCCGCCTTCAAGAATCAATGGCCCCTATATGTTACCCGAAACGTCGGTCACTAACTAACAATCTACGCTGCCTAACATCTCAAAATGGCGAAAACCTCAAGACGAGCAGATATTAGAGCCGGTCTGGAGGCAGTGCAACAAGTTACATCCATATACTTTAATATTTGGCCCAATTTTCTCCCTTCATTATTAAATGTGGAGACTCGTGAGAGTGCCGAACCGTGTCCTGATCTCCTATCATTTTAGCTGTAGCGCCCTTTCCGAGGCTGTCACTGCGTACAATCAATTCTGCTATAACGCGATAGTTGCTTTCTTGTGAGGCATTGAATTATAGAAAATCGCGTAACAAAAATAAGGACAGATCAGAAAAAAATTGGCCCGGCAACCCACCTCATATCTTCAGACTGGTAGCTGAAATCACGTAATAGCCAACACGCGTGTGCGAAAGTTCGCTGTACACAAACGTCGTTCACGTATTCAACAATCTCCTTTACAGCCAATTCGCGTTAACGAATCACGCGTGATAGTAGAACTGACTGTATTACACGTATGAAGAGCTGTACTGAACTGCAGTAGAATCTGAGCGTCACCAATGCCCTTTTGAGCTTGGTCGAATGGAGAAAATCGGGACGATGTGTGTGATCTGTTTATAGGTTTATTATCTGCGCCTCTTCATCTATTTTATATTGTTGAGTTTCAGTGCTTATCCAAGTGGATAACTTTGAACTTGTAACAGGACTGTTTCCTTACGACTTGTATAAGGACGATCTCCCATTCGGGGAACAGATGTTTACTCATATTTTTTTGAGTATTATATGCTGTTTTCAAAGTTTAGTTTACTACTTTATTTACAACAAAATATATATTACGTAACGGTTATTTTAACTACAGTCCTGGGCTAAAGACGAATGCTCACGTTTAGATTCTATGTAATTGTAAGTACACATTTTTTCTGTCTCCCCGAGAATTTAAAATGATTTCTTAAATGATCAAGGGTGTCTGACTCCTGGACTTGTTATATCTGGCTTATCTGCAAAGGATATGAAGTGCTGGGTCCATAGTTCAAAGAGGACTTTCTTTGTGACATTTTCATTTACTTTATACTCCCTCTGCTTGGCACACACCAAGCTGGTGTGAGTACACTGATGCTGTTACGTTTCTCCGCTTCCAAGATCCTGCTCTTAGCAAAGCTCTGGCTTAGTAGGCAGCTTGCCTGCCGCGGAGTTCTACAAGAAGTCTGACCATTTCTCCGTTCATGCTATTATTAATTCCACCTGCTCCACACTTTTTCCGTGTAAAACCCCTTAAAATACTTGTTCATATCCCGAGGAATCCCTGCCTGTGAAGACGAGAAGAAAATAAGAGACAGTTGTTAGCGCACGAAGATTACGCCGGTATTTCCAATTGAAGGACAAAACTTGTCGCGACATTTCGAACCGTATTTATAACTTTTGTTGCGGTGTTTCAAAATATTTATGTATTTTTTTCCCACGATTTCTCGCGCAAACCCTAACGATGTTTTGTGGAGCGCTGGGGTTCTGCGGAATCCCGTTGGGTAAACACTGTATAATTCAGTATGTTACTATGTAAAGAGCTGACCGAATTTTACTAAACTTAGTAGAGCGTTATGTAATTAGAGGTTACTCAAACGCCATGATTTATAAGTTTCCTGCTATCAACAGTAGTCATTTGGCTGACGGCCGACCTGTTGAAGTGTAAAGTAGAGTTAGCAAGGTCTGCTCGGCGAAAACCCAAACAAGCGCCTGTACTAGGATACGGGAAGGAATTGTAGAACACACGTTATTCATCACAGACATCCTAGTGATAAATGAAAGTCCATTTTCGTTTTCATTTCCTATGTGAGCTACTATGTATATTAACGTCGTATTTTTCCTCCAAACTTATGTTCTCACGGAACATGTTCTGCAATATGGACCAGGGTGTTCTTAGTATGCAGAAAAAATCAAGTTCATGAACACAATTCTTACAGTTTTACATTTTTTTGTGGCAATGTTTCACATAGGAGTTGCCCGTCCAGTGGATCCGTACTAAAGTATTGCATCATGTTTTCAAGTTCTAATATTATTTAGAGTTCGAGGTGTGCCATAAAAGTCGCTCTGTCGCGGTACTGTGAAGAAACCACCGCGATAACTAGGTACTTTGCAAACAATAAATGTTTGGGGGGCCAATGGCCTACACGCTTAATTTTATAATTATTTAGGAAGTGAAAGAATTCAGTTTATTTCTTTCAGTAGAAGACTCCTTGTAATTTTATATTTGAAGTTCTAGGTGTTAAACATTATGATATTAACAACAAAAGCAACCTCTGTAGTGTTTTTTTTTGTATCGTTTTGGCACAACAGCCACCATTGGGTCCGGACCTCATTCACGAGTTTTCTAGATCACACAAAACAACGCATCACAGTCGGTAGGACTCCTCTGGACGAGTGATCAGCTCTTCGCAGAGACCTCTACCTGACAGCATACAACACTCACGACAGACAGATATTTATGCCCCGGTGGGATTCGAGCCCACAGTCCCAACAAGCGAGCGGCCGCAGACCTACGCCTTAGACTTCGCGGCCACTGGGGCCGGCATGTCGTGGATTAAGTTTTGTGTTTCCTGTTTCTTACGACGGACTTGGCAGAGTACAGCCAGAGTTAATTTATGAAACTCCACGACGTATTTTTTTTAATGTGGACTGTAAATGTGTATGTTAAAGCATCATGATAGTATTACAGCAGAGCCTTAAATGCAGTTCGAATCATAATTCTCAGCTTTCTTTCTTAAATTGCTGAGTAATTTATTTTTTCGTGTGAGTTTGTTTACAATATCATCTACTATTGATTGTGGTGATGACATAGGAGTTAGTCGTATTCCTATAGAAGAACGGGTGCCTTCACTCTAAGGTATAAATCGTAATTTATGATACATTAATTAAGGTAGATGTTGGTGTTCTTTCAAAGCGTATTTTGAAGCATGATCGACTTTAATTACATCCATTATGGACAGCTAATAACGTAATGTGCGCTTGCAGTTGTTTCAGTCATTTTTCACTCTAAATAGTGGAAATGTTGTATTTTTTTTGCGAACAGAATAAAGTAAATTAAAACAGAAATGTTAAATATCCTTTGTGAGGTCAGGACAGATGAGTAAAGCCTACTGCTCAAATAGATAACGCATTGCCTGTCCTTCAGAATATGCAGATTTGTAGTCAAACACTTAAGTTGTGTTTGACTTCATACCTTTTCCTAGTTTCACACACACAACGGGGATGACACACTTCCTAGATATGCAGATTTATAAAGGAAATAAGTCTTTACAAACGTGCTTCTTTATTTTTCGCAAGTTCTTTGTATAAGTATTTGTATTTATTTGCATCCACGGGGTCATATTACATAACACTGGACAAGTCGCAACAATGTACATACCGTGCCAAAAACACAAATAAAATGCACAGATCAAACACGAACATTCCACAGACAAGGGCCACCACATGACTAAAACAATTCATAAAATTATGAGCATATGGGTAATTATAGTTATTTACCCCAGTTTCCAATACACGCAGCTATTATAATGCTGCCTGTCAATATTCTTCTACAGTATAAAAAGCATTTTGCAAAAGTATTGATTTCAAATTTTTTTTAAAAATGTTAAACGTTTTTAGTCTTTTTATTTTTTCAGGCAATTTATTATATAAATTTATGCAAGTTCTTTGATATGCAATTGAAATTAGTGCCTGTACACATGTGCTGACAATGGACTTTGTGTCCGTCGTGTTTACTTGCAAATTTTGCTCACTCCTCCAAGGAAGCGGCAGTAAGTGGTGTGAAGTCTGACGACATTTGTGTGAATGATGTCCTCAGCGTAATGCGCAATGTTATTAGAATCGTTTACATCAAGTATTCTTTCCTTATAGTATGAACCAACAGGATTCGCTATTTACTATTCATTTATTTCAATAATAAGCCTCTACATGTTTCAAGCAGGCTTGCTACTCATCAGGAGGATCGACTCTGTACAAACAGCAGTTGGTATAGACATGCGTTGTGCTGACTGGCTGCTGCCAGCCAACACAAAGCATGGCTATACAAGTTGCTGTTTATACAGAGTAGATCCTTCTCTTGATGAACAACAAGACTGCTCGAAACATGTAGAGGCTTATTAATGAAATAAATTAATAGTAAATATTGAATCCTGTTGGTTCATATTATACGGATATATCACGATGCAGGTCAACAAAAAAATATATTCTTTTCTTGTTTTTCTCGTATGTAGAGCTGTTATATATTATCAGTATGCACATAATGGAATAACGATAACCAGATATCTGGGATGAGTTCAGTGTATGTTGTACTGCCCAAAAAATTCCTTATTCTGCACTCAGGAAAGATGTATAGAGCATTATTAAAGTTAACTGTGGGGAAAACACCAAATTTCGTGGAAATTAAAAGCATCAAACAAAGAATCCAGACAATTCACCACGTCCTGTGGTTTTGCAGTGTACTTTATTTTGCGTACTGGAATGTGACGTACAAGACATGAAGTATATCACGTGATGAGCGACAATCAGACTGTTGTTGCTAACGGGTAGTATAAGGAAGATGCGCTGAGCTGATCGTATAGCTCAAATGTGGTAAAGAGAGAATAAGTATTTCTTCGAAGCCGATCTCGTTGGCCGCGCCTTCTAAGGCGTAGGTCTGTGTCCGCTGGCTTGCTGGGATTGCGGGTTCGAATCTTGCCAGGGCCTTGAATGTCCGTCTGTTATGAATGTTGTGTGTTGTCAGGTAGAGGTCTCTGCGACGGGCCGATTCTTCGTCCAGAGGAGGCCTACCAAACATGTGTATGTCACTGAGTGCGATCAGTTACAACAATAACCCTCTACAACTAAAATCCATAGGTAGAATTCGAACTACGAAAGAAAGAAAACGCCTCGAGAGGAGAGGTTACAGCCTTTACATTCATCGCAAGGAACATAGTTATGAGAACATTAGCTTAGATTCAAATGGTCTGGGATCGCATCCAGTGACTGTCTACCGTTATGACAGCGTTAAGCCTTGAGTTTCAATGGCCGAAAGTAAATTACTTACTCAGTTCAGACAGACTTTGTATGTTCTGTAATTTATATCCGACAATGTCTTATCTGTATACTATATCCAAGTACTTAACAAAGGAAATTTTGAACCTGGACATGACAGCTGCTTACGAAGTCAAAGAAAACTCATTAATTATTTGTTTCTTTGTCTGTGATGTTTTATGCAAGGCTTTGTTATTGGAGCGCTGTACTTCAGAACTAAGGATATACGTTTACTAAAACCTATGGTGAAACAGTTCTGGTATTTTATAAGGTTATGTTGACTTTGTTTGCAAAAGAGAATGGTGTCATGAAAGATCCTGCAAGAAATATGGGAGCAGTCTGGTTTAGCCCTGTTTTCGCCTGCCAAAAACATGGAGGTTCTATGTGTTTAATAGATGGCTTCTGTCACTGACACAGCTGTGCTTTAGAGATTAGAAAACATCTTGGAGTGGTGAAAAGGTATTGTGTCTAGCCCAGGTTGCTGTTAATACCAGGACAGCATAGAGAGAGACCGAGGGAAAGAGTAAATGATTTCTGTGGAATTAGAGTATCCTAAATTTACATTCCAATAAAAATAACTTGTACTTGTTTGTGATTAGTTGTCAAATTAAAACATCGGGTGTATTTATAATATATTATTTACATCCACGACGTAATAAAAAGCGCAAACAGAATTATAACGCGCACCGAGGCATTGTTTTATGCCCTAGTTGTGTTCCTGGAAAAATGGGCGTCAATCAGTAAGTATAAATAAAAGTTATATTCTCATAAATGAGACTGGAAGTAAACCATCCAAAGAGCGTTAAACTAAAAATGAGAGGATTTAAATTAAGAAGTGGTGTAAGTTGGCAGGTGGCCTTAAAGCAAAACGACGTAAAACAAACGGACGTGATACAAGGCCTCGGTGTAATTATTATAAAGGTTTACTGAAAATAAGGGCTTTCTTATTTTCTGATTACGATATGTAACAAAATCAGAAGATTGGGCGCAAGAAGTTTTATTTGAATTATGAAATACAACAAAAATTACTGCAAGCAAGTCACTGGCAGGAGCAAGAGTAGTGTGATATATTAAACATTCAAGGCCACTAAAAATTATGAAATTTTGGGCGGGCGATAAGTTGCTTGAATTCGGAAGCTTCCTCTGGCGTTTCGGATAACTTATCTGTTTTTATGTTCAGGAAATAACGTTGGAGAGCCAATAGAAACTTTTTAGAAATCTTTACAGTTTCACAGAAGAGGTACAAAATTTTATAAACTTCTAGTCAGAGATTTCCCAAAAGTTTGAGCTGCCCATTCAACCATAGCAACGGGCTTCCAACCGCAGTGAACTAGCTTGTGTATTACATTACCTGGGTTTAACAAGATTAGTCATTGGTTACTTATTTTATGTAGCCAATTTTGAACGCATAAACCAACGAATTCTCGGTAGAATAAAAGTGCGCCGAAGCTTCTAAACATTACATCAAAATCCCAAGACTTTTGATTTCCACGGGCCATTAAATTGTTCCAAATAAAAGAGATGTACTCTGCTGCAGAAACGCAGGATATTGTACATTAATGACCAGGAGGACTGCTGTATAATGTGAACTCCTTGAAAGTGACATAGGAGTTCTCAATTTGCTGTCTTATAATAACAAGATACCCTGATGACTGAAACGTCTCGTGCTGTGGAATATTATCTCTGGAGAACAAGAGGGGTTCCTCAAGGGAAGCTCACACACGTAGGCTTGAACCTTCCAGCTCATCTCCTCCACAGACACAAAATCCTTTAGACAGCTTTCCCCAATCTTCTCATTCGCAGACTAAGGACATATCACGTTGCCAAACACGTTTACGTTGCATGCATGCTGATGAGCAATCCCATTGTCAATTTTATTGCTTGCTGTTTATCCCGTCCCCGTTTATTTTGTCATGTATTTCTGATCCTGCGTTGTTATTTCCTCTGATATTATTCTGTAACATGTCGCTTCTGTTCTTTTTTCTATTCTCCTCCTCCTACACAGCAACGTGTTACCGTATGACTCTTACATCAGTGAGACAAAGTTTCTACAGTTGACTACAGTGACCTCCGTTGGAGGGATGCAGCCGTAGGTAATCTAAGTACAAGTGCATGGAAGAACTGGGATGCGTATTTTGTTTACGTTTTTCATTCTGCCTGAAGAACCAAGTAGGAGCAGTGGGGAACAAGATAATTTAATGAGATATTTGGAATGAACGTTTCCAAGTTTACTGTTCAAATTAACGCGTAAAGCAGTCCCGTTACAGGCCTGGAGTGGCCCAGAGGATTCCAGGAAGTTAAGGTTCCCAGATTCCATGACAGCGGCACAGGTTGATGGTAAGGTTGTCAGCCTTACGCACCGGCCGCCTTTACCCCCAGGAAATGCTCCTGGTACTCATTTCTGTTAGAGGCAGAGTCGACCCCAGGGCCATAGTACGATCGGAAGGATTTTATGTCAATGAAAAATTCCAATGATACCATCTGAGATCGAACCAGCGACCCTCCGATTTATAGCACAGCACCTTAACCACTTTGCCACTGTTTCACTGTGCCACTGTGTCAAATTAACGCGTAATAATAAAAAAATTATCATTTACTGATATGTTTTATATTACTTGCCGAAACTGTGGTACACATTAGTAAGGTAAGAACTTGAACACCTGAACATTTGAAATTATAGTGATAACTACATGCACCATCAGCAAAAACGTCATGAAACTATATTTTACCCACACAGTGTTTTCGATATAATTTTCACACTGAATTCCGTTTATTTTCCTATACTGCATTACCTGAATTATGTATCCAGTGGTTAGAGATAGTTACAAGTATATATTTTCAAGGTCAGTCACACAATACGAGGTGTATGTTTATTTTACCGGCAACATTTTGGACTCTATTTTGAGTCATCTTATTACACACACACACACAAACAAACACGCGTTTATGTATATTTTATATATATATATATATATATATATATATATAAACTTCCAGGCATATTGTTGTCAAACAACCTTTGGCATGTACATATATTAATAATGTATTTTAATGTAAAATGGGGATCTCCATCGTAATGTAGTTTTAACTTCCTGTGTCAGAGTTCTTATAAAAAGCGCGATGATGGCTCAGAATAAAGCCGAAACATGTTGCCTATAAAATGAACATGAAAATTTGTGTTGCATGTGAATGACCTTGATAATACATATTTGTGATTTGACGACACAAACGGGGACTTCTCTTAAATTTAAAGGTACAGACTGTGTTGTTTGTGAGGTACGAACCGAGGGTTTACAGAGAGTGTACCTGAAGTACTTGAACAACCTACAAGAATGAGTTCTCCACACCAAAATATGTCCGCAGACCCTTAGTTTTCGAGCTAAAGCCCCCACGTTTACCCCACCCACCTCAATCCTCAGATTTTTATCTGTGAGGATACTTAAGAATTCTAGTGTAAATAGATCTAGCTGATAATGAAGAAACGCTTCACCAAAGAATTTTTGTGCCTGTCAAACCATTCCCAATCGCCCCGGGACCTTTGAAATGGTGCTACAGTCCATGACCAGACGTGTCCATGCGTACTAGGATTCAGGCGGAGGATATTTTGAGCGTTTGTTGTGAATTGTGTCACTTGATAAGAAATAAGGACTGGACAGTTATTTAACTGAAAACATGTAAAGTAAATATGTTATATCAATTGTAAATGAAATATTAAATAGTTTTGGCATTTGCATTTGTTTGAAATTTTTCAATTAAACTCAAGAATCACTCATTTCCGGACATTTGTTTATTTTAAATTCTTCCTACGTTTTGAAGTGAAGAAATCACTTTTATAGTTTGTTCGAGTATTTTAGACACACGCTGTACGTAATCCCAATAAATTCACGAGTGATCCGTACTCATCTTCATATTATTACTAATCTTACGTGAAGGACAAGTGGGAAAAGCCAAGGAACCTTAAAAAAACAGCTTGTCGTGGAGGATTGGACAGTGAAATGCTGTCACACTGTGTGAGTCTTCAAACGGTTAAATGTCAGTCTCTTATCATTCGTTCCTTATGTTCTAGGTCAATAGTGAGAAACTAACTGTTCTGTTTGAAAATAATTCCACCCTCCCCATTTATTCACTTCATCACGAGTTGTGATTGGCTGAACTAAAAAAGAAGAAGAACAACAAGAAATATTAAAACAAATAAAAATAAATCGAATAATATTCAAATCACAGAAAGAATGAAAGACAGAAAGAAAGAGAGAGAGAGAGTCTTCTCTTCCTCCTCCTCCTCCTCCTCCACTTTCTTCTTTTTCTTCTTCTGAGACAGAGAGAGAGAGAGAGAAGAGAGAGAGTCTAGCCTTTCTTTATGGCTTATACATTGGCCAAGCAAGTGAATAACTTGACGAGGTGAGACATTCTCATGATCTAATCATCACTGAATTACTCGAGAAATTCCTACCAATTTATGGAACTCAAATATTCATTACCATATTCATAACAGCAAGCTACGGGTATGAATCTTGACTTGGATTAACCAACTCTATACCTCACAACCTCTGTCTTTAAGATCAATTTATTGGTACCCTCCCTCTTCTCGTAAGTCTTCCAAAAAAATTCTTTTCCTGTGACTTCCCGATCAAAATCTGTTATGTTTTTTATCTTTGACACATGGCTGCCCATTCCGGCCATCTACCTCTTAATCAAATTTATTGTTCTGATAATGTCTGGTGAAAAGTAATATTTATGAAGTTTCTCATTATGCAGTTTTCTGCTGGTGCTTTCTTCACATTAACTTCAAATATTTCTGTGAGTGGCCCGCTCGTGAATACCTTCATTTTGTTAATCTTATGTTTATTGGACCATACATCATTGTGATAGTTGAAGAATAAAAGACCAACTTGATGTCACTTGTTATTTTATTTCACTTCTTATGAGCTAAATATGTTTCGGACATTAATATATCCATCATCAGGAGCTTGCGACTATTCTGTTGAATTACCACATTGGTCGTATTGTTCTTGGTTCGATGTGTGTTGGAGATTCGATGTGGTTGCAGGCTGAAGCAAGCTTCAGCCTGCAACCCGGATACCACTCCAACCCAACCACCCCGAATCTCCAACACACATCGAACCAAGAACAATACGACCAATGTGGTAATTCAACAGAATAGTCGCAAGCTCCTGATGATGGATATATTAATGTCCGAAACATATTGAGCACATAAGAAGTGAAATAA
>Ga0131853_10012039_pt1:2500-15828 | contig 15828 bp, 11 predicted proteins | sample TergutLab28metaG_FD_92764 | JGI IMG/M metagenome (GOLD analysis project Ga0131853, IMG submission 92764) | Labiotermes labralis P1 segment gut microbial communities from Petit-Saut dam, French Guiana - Lab288 P1 (version 2) (version 2) | ecosystem: Host-associated > Arthropoda...
CATCGGGTTTGAGAGATTTTGTTCAGCCCTGTTGCCATGTCTCAGCACCACGTGTTTCTTTTTTATTTCTTGCATGGTTGCTGCATTCACAATTTCAGCATTTCTTTGTATTTCCAACATATTCCGCTTTTTTTAGTCCAACGTTCTATTTTCCTCAACTAGCGCCATCTAATTGCTGTTACATGTTGCTGTTAATCCGGCAAACTTTTCCACGAATTATAATGCATGCTGAGACGCAATAGCTCAGTCAGTATAGTGACTAGACTGGAGGGTTCGATTTCCGGAGAAGGCAAGAACGGTTTGTCCAGATTGTCCAGATTGCACATTGTCTCCTATTCACTGGGCACCAGGGTGTTTTCCACGGATTAACCGGCCGGGTCGTGAGTCTGAACACGCATGCCCATTTATTGCCGAGTTTACAAATACTGGGGGGGGGGACCGCGGTAGCACAGTGGTTAAGGCACTGCGCTACAAATCTAGAAGGTCGCTGGTTCGATCCCAGCTGGTGTCATTGGAATTTTTCATTGACATAATCCCTCCGATCGCACTATGGCCCTAGGGGCGATTGAGCCACTAACAGAAATGTGTACCAGGAGCATTTCCTGGGGGCAAAAACGGCCGGTGCTTAAGGCTGGGCCATTGTCACGTAATTTGGGAACCTTAACTTCCTGGAAACCTCTGGGCCACTCCAGGGCTGTAATGGGACTGCTTTGCCTGTACCTTTTTTACAAATTACTACTTACGCACTTTAACTGGTTTAGCGTCATGCGAATTAAAACAACGAAATATTTGTGTAATATTTGAACGTCTGTCAACTGTAGATAGGAAGATAATTATCTTATAGGATGTGACGTAATGTAGTAGGGTAGATGTACACAGACGTTTCAGAGAAACCTGCTGTATAAGACTCCATGATGGAGACAGTGGGATTCTCCGAAAGTGGTGCCTTTCTTTTAGAACTAGATTCTTCTTCTTATAAAGCGCCGCAACCTGTGTACGGTTCTGCCTTGCTCAACTACTTTAGAACTAGATTACATGGTGTTATATCTCAGATGACAGGAATGTTAATATGTACAGAGCTGGTTAGTGCTGACGCATGCGCATACACATGTAAAGTAATATAAGGTTTTGTGTGCCGTGGGATACGGGACTGTGTTTAGAACGCTACTCAGTGGAGAAGTTTGGTAACTGCTGGTCTGATGATGATCTTAGTCTTATTTTGCCTATGATAAAATCCGTGTTATTGAAATATATATTTTGTTTATATCCCAGTGACCGCGCGGTCTAAGATGTGGATCTGCGGCCGCTCGCCGGCAGTTGTTGTGGGTTCGAATCTCGTCGCGGGCATAGATGTGTGTCTCTTGAGTGCGTTGTCAGGTAGAGGTCTATTCGTCGGGCTGATTACTCGTCCAGGGGAGTCCTACCGAGTTTAGTATGTCTGAGTGTGACTGCGAGGCCTCAACAATGAGGAAGTCTTGACCTAGGGGCTGTCGCGCCGGAGGGGGTTGGGGAAGTTTGGAAGTTAATTAGCACTCATATTATGCAATCCACGGGTTGTATAAAACGTGGCTGGATGGTGATTCTTAACATAGTATGTCAACTGTAAGTTAATGCAAAGTTAAGCATAGATCCGATTTTGATCGATAATGGAAAGATTAATAGAGTAAATACATTGGTGATAGATATTATATTAACGTCACCTTTGCAATGCTGAATAATCTGTAAAGAGATGAAGGCTGACCACGGTGTAGTCTAACCGAATCTCATCCGCTGATACATGCTCGAATCTCCTTGCACTAACCATGTCGAGCTATAGCAGGGTTCAGGTTTGGACATTTAGTTAACCAAGTTGTTCGTCAGATGGCTGTAGCGGACAGCATATTCCTACGGTCCATGATCCCTGTGTTCCAGTGGTACCAATACAATGATAGAAAGTAAAAACCTCCAACCAATCAGACTTGCAGACGAATTCCGATGAATGCAAAACTAGGTTAATTTTGATATTTTCATAGGGGTGTAATCGGTAATTCCGGTCGTTTGTGATGTGACGCTGCGCCTCTGGATTTCCGACGTTTCGAATGATGTTTCAGTTTACAGTAAACTGAAGTATTAGTGATTTAGAAGTTAGTGAATGAACACCGTTATACCTCTTTACATGATATATTAAATTAAGAAGAAGGAAAATAGGCTTAACGATTTATTACGTTGAGTGTCATGGTGTCCACCGTGGGGGGGGGGGGCTATCAGGCTATCAGAGTTTATTAGCACTCATATTATGCAATCCGGGAGTTGTTTAATATGTGATTGGATGGTGAGTCTTAACAAAATATGTTAACTGTGCGCTGGGCAAAGTTAAGCACAGATCCGATTTTGATCGATAATGGAAAGATTAATAGCGTAAAGACATTGGTGACAGATATCAGATTAATTTCATCTCAGCAGTACTGAATAATCTGTAAAGTGATGAAGGCTGACCACAGCGTAGTCTAACCGAATCTCCACTCATCCTTGCTCGAACCTCGTTGCTCTAACCAAGTTGAGCTATAGCAGAATTCCTGTTTGGGCTGAACATTTAGTTAACTAAATTCGTCGTCAGATGGCTGTAGCAGACGGCATATACATACGGTCCACGTTTCCTGTATTCCAGGGATACCAATACAATGTTCGAAAGTAAAAACCTCCAACCATTCAGACTTGCAGACGAATTCCGATACATGCAAAACAAGGTTAATTTTGATATTTTCATAGAGTGTATTCGGTAATTTCGGTCGTTTGTGATGTGACGCTGCGCCTCTGGATTTCCGACGTTTCGAATATTTCAATTTACAGTAAACTGAAGTATTAGTGATTTCGACGTTGGTGAATAAACTCCGTTATACCTCTTTACATGATATATTATATTAAAGAAAAAGGAAAATAGGCTGAACAATCCATTATGTTGAGTGCACTGGTGTAGTGAATTCACAGATCATCTCGAATTCAAGTGACGGAGACGTGAGATATGTGACATTTATTCTCGTGCTTGCAGAACGAAGGAACTACGGACACGGACCAAACTAATTTCTGCGACTGAGCAAAGAAAGTGGATGATCGGTGGTAGCAGTTGTGAAAGTCTGGTTTTGGCGTCTGGTGACTGTTTGGTTTCAGAGTAATAAAATAACGATATAACAACACAAAATGTCGGAGAGAAAAGTGTTGAACGTGAGTATTGTTACCAAGTGTGGATTATGTAATTATGTCGCTTTTGGAGATAGTGTCGTAACGCCATGTAATCTTATTTTACAGAAATACTATCCACCAGATTTTGATCCATCAAAAATACCTCGTATGAAATTGCCTAGAAATAGGCAATATACTGTCCGACTGATGGCTCCCTTTAATATGAGGTGAGTTTATAACTAAAGTATATTCTACTTTCTTTCTGACAACTAGAGGTTATGTTACCAAGCCGATATAAATATAACTCGTGTTGTTTGGTAACAACTATTACAATACGTTTTTGCAGTTCAGTGGAAATGATTGTGTTCATAAAAAGGTTTAACTACAGACACATGATAATTTGCGGTGATAAACAGACTACCAAGTTAACATCAACACTTAGCGTCATGTTGACATAGTTAAGCAACCTTGGTCGTGGCTAGTATTTGAAAACGGTGAAAATTGTGGCTGGCGCATAAGCGAGATCTCTTGTAGGAGTCTATTTAAATAATTAGAGATTCTATACATTCTGTGTCAATTTATACCTTCATTAATGAACCTCATTTTCAATAATCAGGAAAGTTCTCAAATTCATCTATATACAATATTAATACAAGGAATAATCAACATCTTCACAGACCAAATGCCAACCTATCTTGTTTTAAAAAACGTGCATTTTATGTTGGCATAAAAATTTTCAATCGCTGACCACCTAGTGTTACAATCCTCAAGAATGACAAGGCAAAATTTAAAGTAGCCTTAAAAAGTACTTACATGCACACTCCTTTGTTCTGTAGATGAATTTTTTATGTGTAAAGATTATTTATAATACTGTTTTTGTAAAATATTTGTAGTATTTTACACTGTAAATTTGTATTTTTGTGTATTTATGACTTGTTCCACATCCTTCTCTCTTTATGACACATTTATGGATCCATGGAATGTATGTATTTATGTGTGTATGTATATGCATGCGGTACAGGAACATTAATGATATGCTGTGTTCTTGTCTTTGGGTAGTGATGGTTGTTGATCCAATATATGTGCTTTGGAATTTCCAACTTTTTAATTTAGTAATGAAATTTGGATAGTTTTGGTGGCACGACTGTTAGGCATTTAATTTTTGTTATATCTGCTAAGTCCTGTATATTAGTCTATGTAACAAGACTTTTGTTTTGTTTTCAGGTGTATTACGTGTGGTGAATATATTTATAAAGGCAAAAAGTTCAATGCACGGAAGGAAGATGTGGAAGGTGAAGATTATCTTGGTATTCGGATCTATAGATTTTATATCAAGGTAAACTGTACTTCATGCCTTGTGCTTGTCATGTATTTGGTCTAGCTGATTAATTGTTACTTCACATATGAACAGTTTTCTAACTGCAGGGGTATTTCAGTGTCAGAATGGATGGAAAGATGACTGTGAATGGCATGTGAGTTATGATACTTCAAGGTACTGTGATGACATTGTGTGAGTGAGGGTAAACATAAAGAGTCCCAAATCTTATAAATGAGAATCTGAATGTGGGGTAGGGAGTAACCACATGATCTTTTAACTGTGTATGATTTTGAATACAAGTCTAGAGTGTTATCATTTCACCATTAGTGCCACAGTGAGGGAAGTTGAGAGTAAGTCTGCTTGTTCTTAGTTCCTTCTCAGAAACATATACTGTATTTATGCTGAAGCCACAGGAGGTAATCCCATGAATGGTGAGTGTTCTGATACGCAAAGCATTCCACTCACTAGCCACTCTTGTTCCACTTCTGCTTTCTCTAGGATGTGTAACAACCAGCCCAAAGAACTTATTTACTAGTGAAGTTTATCACATGGTTGTCACCACCAGTGTTGAACAGTCTGGCTGGATGACTGGAGGGGGTTGGACAAAGTGACACTGGGTTAAGATTTTGATTGAATACTTTTGTTTTCCCTGTTGAGACAGTGCCTTGCAATTGGTGTTGCCCACTCTATAGGTAACCACCACTGTGTAACCTGTGCAGCTGGAGAAGAGTTGTTAAGCAAACTAAGAAACAAAGAATGTCAGTAGCAAAGAGGGCTAAATCAGCAGACTTTCAACAGTGTTTTCTTATGCATTATTAGTGCACAAGATGTCTCCAAGAGATCTCATTCAAAACCGATCCTCGTAATACAGATTACGAAATTGAAGCAGGTGCCACTCGTAATTTTATGGCCTTGAAACTGGCAGAAGAACAGGCACAAAGAGAAGAGGATGAGAGGAAGGAGGATGAAGCTACAAATCCAATGAAGGTTAGTGAGCAGAAGTAATTGGTACAGCAGTTAGCATGCTTGCTTATGTGCCCTATGCAGCTGTTGTGTGGAACTTTCCCACAGCTGTCATATGATAATCACAGGGTGATCAGGTTTTCTTACTGTAAAAGGTGAGAAGGAGTAACTCTTCTCATTTATATCCAGGAAGTTCGGTTCATATCTTGGTGAGGACACCAGCTCTTCTTATTCAGGCTTGTTGTATTTTTTCTCACTCCCTTCAGGCAAATGCCAGGGTACACTGTTACTGCTTCAGCATCTTTTCTATTATTTTTCACTTATTGTGCTACTACTGGGGTCCACCATTTCCACATTCTAGGTGCCAGAAGTGTGATGTGAAGTAAGTTTCTTACTGAGGGGCTTGCAGTTGTGGAGTGACCTTTGAACCTCACTTTTGTATGGTGCTTTGTGCTTGGTGCATGTAAAATGATACACAGTTTTGTATGTAAAGAAAATAAACTGCAGTAATTTTGCCAAAAATGTTTGGTGCCACTGTAAAAAATGTTGTTGCCCAGGTGACTAGATGCCTGGAATTCTTTTACCCCTGACCTACTACTATTTGATACTGTATGGATGGAGCTGCTGATGGCACCTCTAAATGCACCATAAATAAACATACACCTTAGATGAGGTTATGGGGAATGCGATGGCGCAGTTGGTTGAGGCACTGCATTACGAGCCAGAAGGTCATGGTTTCAATTCCCAATGGTGTCATTGGAATTCTCCATTGACATAATCCTTCCAGCCACACTATAGCCCTGGGGTTGACTCAGTCTTTAACAGAAATGAGTACCAGGAATATTTCCTGGGGGTTGAAGGTGACCAGTGCGTAGGGCTGACAACCTTACCACCTTCATGTGCCGACTATCTTGAAATATGGGAGCCTTAACCTCCTGGAACCCTCGGGGCCTGTCCAGGCCTGTAATGGTCTAACTTTACCTTTTAGATGAGGTTACTGTTCATATCAGCAAAGATTGCAACATTTCCACCACTGCACTTCCTCATCCTTGTCCTGTCTGTATTGTGTCACAAGGGCCCAACCCTTCATTACTCTGGGCTAGTCCTGGAACATCAGACACCACTACACTGGGGGGGGGGATCGGGTACTCGAACTCAGAGTCTGGGGACCCAATCCGGTAGTATACCACCATCTCTCATATGGGTAATAACAAATATAGCAGGAACTGCGAGAGGTCGGTCCCTAAATTACCTTTCTTACTAGGCTTGGGGCATGGGGTTCAGTGAGGGAGAAGAGAGCAACCGTGTATAAGGTAGTTTCCAAATTATGACAAAATATATTATAAAAAAGTAAATTACAGTGGTTTGAAGAGGAGGAGCAAGTTGTCTGTAGCCCTAGTCTGACAATATCGTAGTTCAAGATAATACGCACTCGGCAGTAGCTTTGCAAGCGATACCTGAGAGACTCCTGCCTTCAGCCCTCTGTGTCTGTCTCTGCCTGTATGTCCATTTGTCATGCAAAAGTGTAAATTCTAACCTTTATACCATAATCGTTTTCTTATTTTGTACCGTAATTGTCGCTTCATTTTGTAGTTTCATAATGAAACAATGTCTGTCCTTGCTGACAGTGCACCATACCTGCTTTTTGACCTTGGTCTAGGTGTGCTGCCTTCCTGCATCAAATCATCAGCATAAACTTTGTGTTTCAGTTATATCACAACAAACAATGCCCATTTTGCAACACATTGTGGAGTTCCATAACATATGCGTTCTTGCATCATGACTTCAACATCAACTTAATTTTCCAGATGTAAATTCTAAAAATCTTGTACTGACAGTTCTCAAATTTCACTTCATTACTTTCAGTATTTCATTTTTTACCACAGTCCCATTTATTTGATTAATGATTTGGTTATAAGTAGCTCACATGCATGGTGCTGAGGAAGGGAACTCTTTTCCACAATTTTCTTTTCATACCCCACTTATACCAGTTGTAAATTGACACTTGGCTTGGAAATTCACAAAAGGACAAAAGAATGTAAAACAGTCTGGCATGGGAAAGTATAAAATTCTTGTAATATACTGTTTCTTTACACAGACTCTGTAAGATATGTTAGAGTATGCAGCAAGCACATGTATAGTGCTCAACACACAATTATAATGAGGTGATAATGCTGTGTAGATGCTTTCTGAAGGTTTCCAGCATTAAATCCATACAAAAAATTATGATGTTGGAAACCTGTAGGTGAGGATAGGAATGGGTTATAGGTCTGTGGGAAGTGAAAGATGGAAATGAGATATGTTGTTTGATTTTGCTGTTTGTTTCAGTTGTTGGAAAATCGCACAAAACAGTCAAAACAAGAACTGGAACTTCTTGAATCTTTGGAGGAACTTCGAGATTTGAACAGAAGACAGAGATCAGTGGACTATGACAAGATGTTGTCTCAGTTTGATATGATAGAATCACAGAAGAAAATGGAAGAAGTGGAAGAAGAGGAAGATGAGAAGTTTATTAGGTAAATTACATTCATTTCATAATGTAGTCAGTTTGCTTACCTAGGCATAGATGGGAGGATAATAAGTTGGATCTTCTGCATCTTCAGGAAGTAGGATGGGGGGAGGGGGGGCATGGACTGGATTGATCTGGCTGAGGATAGGGACAGGTGGCAGGCACTTGTAAATGTGGCAATTGACCTTAAGGTTCCATAATATGTGGGCAATTTCTTGGCTCTGAGAACTAGCTAGCTTCTCAAGAAGGATTCTACTCCATGTAGAGAGTAAGTAAGAATAAGTCTGTTTTCTTACATAAGTCTTATGTCTGTGAAATTTATATGCGAAGCAGAAAAATTAGGGAACATGCCATCATTCTTATCTTATTAAAGTAGTTTCTTAGCAGTACAGGTTTGGAGTAAGTAGTGAAATTTTGGTAAGTAGGACTTGGATTTATCATAAACTATGTATTTAGTAAATGTTTCTATTTCACACACGCTTTTGTATATAAAGTGCATGTAATAATCTGCATAACAGTGATGGAATAGAATCATGTATTTTATCACTTCTGATATAAATTTCTGTACTGGATGCAATTCTGAACCAGTTGCAGCCCCATAATCCCATGGCATATGGGGTCCTTATTTTATCTGACAAGTATAATTTGTTGCTGGGGGACCGCAGTAGCACAGTGGTTAAGGTGCTGTGCTATAAATCGGAAGGTTGCTGGTTCGATCCCAGCTAGTGTCAGTGGATTTTTCATTGACATAAAATCCTTCCGATCGCACTATGGCCCTGGGGTTGACTAAGCTTCTAACAGAAATGAGTACCAGGAGCATTTCCTGGGGGTAAAGGCGGCCAGTGCGTAAGTTAGACAACCTACCACCATCCTGTGCCATTGTCATGAAATCTGGGAGCCTTAACTTCCTGGAACCCTCTGGGCCTGTCCAGGCCTGTAGTGGGACTGCTTTACCTTTTATAGTTTGTTGCTTCTCATATTAGGCAGCTCATTTGACCACTCACTCACATAGCAGAATACAGTGACAGGAAGTGTTGTACAGTATTTGTTGACAAAATTAGGATCCAGTATTTTGATTGATTTGTGGTGTAGATTTTTTTCACCTGCTTTGAATGTATAGAATTACTGATTTAAGTGACAAGTGTGTAATTTACAGATCAACTGGTTATATTTCCATGATTCATTTGCAAACCATGTGCACCATAAGAAGGTGAGGTTGATATTGATGTAGGAGAGGTTATATGCAATACCCTGATTGTCCCATTTTACTTGCTAGGTAGATGTAATTCTCTAGACACATATTCAATTATCGTTTATGAGTGATATTTTATACACCCACAGTTTTAACAGACTTAATGTTTTGCCTCAGTTTTTCTGTGCCATCAGGTAGACCAAGATCAGCTGTTTGTAAGAATATTCATTTCTTTAATGTTGTACATTTTCTGTGCAATCATATTATGTCAGTGTAAGCTGAACATGCAAAAAAACTTATTAGCTCCTTGAAGGTGCCCAACAACTAGGCCGAAACATGTTTGAGCATTAATTAACAAATACAAAACGTACAACAAGATGGTGTTAAATTTTATGTATGTATATGTAATGTATGTGTGTATGTATGTGTGAGTGTATATATATATATATATATATATATATATGTATATGTATATATTTATATGTACGTGGTGTAGTCAGTAAGTTCCCGGACTGAATTTTTCATGCTCGTACGAAGTGTAGTTACCACACCAGCCGCTAGAGATATTATTCCTAAGGTTTCATGGGCTAGTGTGCTGAAAGCCAGCTTTCTGTGTGCATCGTGTGTGTCATGCAACTCTTAGCTTTTATCAAGAGATGCAACGTTCTCTCTGCGATTATCGAGATGGCGGATTTCCATGAACAACGCACTTTCATCAAATTCTGTTTCAAGTTAAGGAAAACTGCTACAGAATGTTATGAAATGTTGAATACAGCTTTTGGGGAACAAGCTATGGGTCGTTCCCAAACATTTCAGTGGTTTTCCCGGATTAAGACAGGCAGAACTTCTATTGATGATGACGAACGCTCTGGTCGACCAGTGCCCAATTGAACACCAGAAATGATTGAGAGTGTGCATCAGATTATCCATGAGGATCGTTGTCGTACCATTGATGAAGTTAGTATGCTAGTGGGAATTAGTCATGGAACGTGTCATAAAATTTTAACAGAAGATTTGAAGATGCGACATGTCGCATCAAAGTTCATGCCCAGACTCCTGAGTTTCGACCAAAAACAACAATGACTTGATGTTTGCTTGGACCTCAAAGAAAATGCTGCTAATAACCCCAGCTTTCTTTCGAGTGTCATTACGGGTGACGAAACCTGGATTTACGCCTACGACCCATAAACCAAAACTCAATCCAGTCAGTGGAAAAGTCTGGGGTACCTCGACCGAAGAAGTCAAGGCAGTTGAGAAGCAACATCAAGTCAATGTTGATTTGTATCTTTGATCAGATTCACAAAGAATTTGTTCCCCTGGTCAAACAGTTAATGCTGCATTCTACGTCGAAGTTTTGAAACGTCTACGGGAGAATGTGCGAAGGAAGCTACCTGATCAGTGGTGGAACAACACATGGCTGCTCCACCATGACAATGCCCCAGCCCATGCTGCCCTTCTGACTCGACGGTTTTTGACCGATAACAACATGACTGTGGTGCCACATCCTCCCTGCTCGCCCGACCTTGCACCCAGCGACTTTTTCATATTTCCAAAACTAAAAATGAGGCTTAAGGGGCGAAGATTTCAGATGGAGGAAATTCAAGCAGAGTGGCAGGCTGTCCTGAACATGCTACGAGAAAATAACTTCCAGGAATGCTTCAAAAACTGGCAGTGCCGCTGGGATCGTTGTCAAGCCTCAGAAGGGGACTACTTTGAAGGTGATGCTGGCCCCTAATATCTAAGGTAAGCTTCTCTGTGTTTTAAGTCATGAATCCAGAAACTTATTGGCTACCCCTCGTATATATAGTCATTTCTTTCTGTAGGTTCATCATGCTGTTGTGTTACTTATAAAGTGAAAGAATAAAGAGCCATCTGCACAACTGCTTTGTTTCTGCTATATATTTCTGCAAAAAATGTTACCCCTGAATGTGCTTGTCACTGAAGTGTTTGTTTTCCCAGTCAGAATTCTTTGTGTGTTCTGTCCTCCCGTTTTCTGTGTTAAATGTTTTTCGTCATCCCCTCCATCAGACTGCTGTTACTGTTATTTCAATGTGCAATATAATGCATACATTTCTAGGTCTGTTTTTGGACCAGGAGGTTCTAAGAAGAAGATTGTATCAGAAGAAATAATAGAAACTATTGAAGATACATATGAGACCAATATAACTGATCCATCAAAGAAACGGGCAAGGATATCCTGTGACGCCAACTCCAAGTCTGGTACTCAGGTATCTGTGTTGTTTATTTCTTATTTCATGTGGCATGTTGCGGTAATATTAACTTGTTACTCCATGGTCTCTTTTATCACTCTTCCTTTATTCTTGCACCAACCCATGCATTAACTTAATCTGCCACAGTTCTCCCATCTGGAGTACAGTGTTAACATTATGTGCTTGATGCTTAACTTTTCTTCAAAGTTGATCCTATAACTCACCATGAACATGTTCTGTATCAATTATAAAAACTGTTTCTTTGCCCGAGAGCACATGGTTGCCATGGCAGTCAGGCTGTAAGAACACTCAATTTGGTATCACTGGGGCCATGGAAAGCAGGGCGTGACTTGGTCATCTCATCAAGGGTATTATATGTTGAAGACTGCTTTGGCTGTAGAAGGGTGGGATTGAGAGGTTGGAGGCAGTTGTGTTCTGAGGAGTGTCATAATATTGCGAGCTTTCACATGATACAGGGTGATTAAAAAAGATGGACTCAATTGAACAGTAAACGGCGCCTCAACACATGCCAGACAGTTGGTTGCGGTATTCCAAGTTCTCTGCTCGCTCTACGGGTTGACTTGCATGGGCTACGCTCAAAACTCTCTTGAATTCGTGTCACGTTCTCCTCTGATACACGTGGTTGGCTGGAGCTTCTGCCTTTACACAGACAGCCTATTTGCTCAAACTGGTGATTCCAGCGACAAAATGCTCTTCCTTGTTGGAGGTTGAATGTTGAAACAAAGACGAAACGCATGCTGCACAACAATCGTTGACTCAGTTATAATAAACTCATGAATGCAAAAAATCTTGTGCTGCATAGTAGCCATTTTGCTCTTAACTGACACTGCTGCACAGCTGTGCTAGGTGAGTGCTCTAGCGGTGGTATTTGAAAATGTACCACCTCCTATTTCAAATGTTATGTAGATCATTCACATACCATGTATAGTTCAGGAAATATAGAAGAACGAAATTGAGTCCATCTTTTTGAATCACACTGTATTATTTGCAATCAAAAAGAGGACAAGCTGGACAGGGGATGAAATATGCAGATCAGCATTACTTATTAGTGGGTCCTGAACTTCCACGCAGTGTGTAGAGATATGAAAGTAAACAAAAAAATTCTTTCAGTGAAGTCCTGTACTTTTACGTAGTAGAAGAATCCAACTTTGGATGTTTCTGCATCGGAGTCATGAATGCTGAAGACAGTTTAAAGAGCCAGGAAATCTACGTGTGGTGACAAGTCATGCGGACCATGTGCAGCCTTTTCTCTCTGACGCATTTTTTCTTGCTTGTGAACTCCTATTGAGTCATTATTGTTGTCAAAGGAAGAACAGGAGACAGGGAGAAATATGGACATACTAGAGTTTAGTGTACAAAGTTAGCATAGGTTTAGTGTTTAAATTTTCACTTGAACTACTGAACACATGTTAATTTTGTAGAGCCATAATAATTATGAAATTATAACTGTTAACACGACTAAGTCTTACTGTTTATTGAGGCATCATGTTTCGACTCACATGGGTCATCTTCGGGCTAATACATTTAAAAACACTTTGAAGGCAGTATATATAGTTTCCTGTGAATATTGTGATCTATGTTATTACATAATGTGTTACAGTTCTTGTTAAAAGTCTAATTAAGGGCAAGTGGTGCTGTGGTATTGTAGACACCTGATGTAGTTGATTGGAAGACGTGAAGTTGTTGGTTGTTACACTCATTGCAAGAGAGGTAGCAACATCGTTACCAGGCTGTAGGTTGCTGTTGCTGGTGTTGCTAGTATGACAACTGAGGATGCTTTATAGGCCAGCTGAGTCAAGCTGAAACCAGTCAGATAATGAACTGTCTTCCTTAATATCTGAATAAAGTTTGACCAACTAGATGACACTTGCTTTATTATATATTGCTCAACATGTTTCAGACGTTAATACGTCCATCTTCAGGAGCTAGCGAGTACTTGTTGTGTTGTGTAGGCTG
>Ga0131853_10012040_pt1 | contig 15827 bp, 10 predicted proteins | sample TergutLab28metaG_FD_92764 | JGI IMG/M metagenome (GOLD analysis project Ga0131853, IMG submission 92764) | Labiotermes labralis P1 segment gut microbial communities from Petit-Saut dam, French Guiana - Lab288 P1 (version 2) (version 2) | ecosystem: Host-associated > Arthropoda: Insects >...
AAGCTCGAAACATGTAGAGTGAAGGACGACTAACCCTGAAATAAAGGATAGTCCATAAGTGTCATCTTGTTGGTAATTATTTTGGAACAATTATAATGATGCACGGAACAATGAATGTAAAAGGAAATATATGTATTTTGCACGATTCAGGCGTTGATGAGGGTAATGGTTCATTGGCAGCAACACAAAACTTTGAGAATTTTAGCTGCCAGAAGGATTAATTCTGGTAACGATAAGCTAAGTAATTTACCAAAACAGTCTTTAAAGCTACCTGTAACACACAATTCCGTTACGCTGTTTGCATTTCCTCTGACAACTAAGAAAGCTGAAGATATAGCTAACAAATAATACCGGCTTTAGCTGGCAACAGTAACCTGCACTTTAAATCAAACTCACCTGCATGACAGACGTGCTAATGTTGCTAGGGAGATTCTCACGTGCGAATGTGCAAGGTCGGCTCTCTTATTTTTTTCCAAACAATATAGCATAAAATTATCTTAAGTGACCTGTTTAGCCCCTATTCAATTTTGAACGACATAAAGACCGTAGAGAACATGAAGGATGGACAAGTATGGCAACTGGACCTACCGGTTTTGAATATTCCGGACTGAACCCAGCCACGTGGATGGAACTGTAGGTTTTAGATTGTGGACTAGATCAATTTTTCTGCAATGATTTTGAATACCTGTACGAGCACCCACTGTTAAAATGAACCACACTTTGACTGTGTGCAGTAATTGTCACATTTAACGTCCGCCATATATAGGGAAGTCTTGTTGCATATTATATAAAATTCCTTCCATTGAATAATAACAGGTGCAATAGAATTAATTGTGGAGAACTCTAAACACGACCAGCAACTTGTAAAAGGGACAGAGCACCATTGCTCTCGATTGGTCTCTCTGTTTATGGAAGAGCAACAAGAAGCAATGAAGCCCACTGCAGATTCTGAGAAACCTGGAGAGGGACCAAGATACTCTGTGGCAGATCCAAAATTCTTCTGATGTTGATCTTGGAAATGACAAGGCCAACCAATGCTTATCTAATAATATTGAACTGCAACAAGTTTTTCATTTCTCCCATGGCGCTAAAGCCCCCTAGTGGGCCAGGGCCTCCTCCCATCGAGGCTTCAAGATTGCACTCAGACACACCACACTTGGTAGGACCGCTCTGGACGAGTGATCAGCTCGACGCACAGACCTCTACTTGACAACACACAACACTCACAACAGACAGACATCCATGCCTCCCGCGGGATTCGAACCCGCAATCCCAGCAAGCGAGCAGGCGCAGACCCACACCTTAGACCGTGTGGCCACAAGATTTTCATGACTAAGACAACTGTTTGGAAAGTGTACATCAGCAAATTATGCAGTTTGTTTTTTTTAATATAATTATTTTAACTGTCTACAGCAACAGATGATAGAATGCAAAAGTGAACAGCATTTCGCCCTCTTAGAGGGAAATAATAAGAATCTTATCTCAGAGGTAAGGAGGTTAGGAAATATCTTCCTGCACTTGCATTTTTACAGTAATTCCTCCTTAAATTCCTTCGTCCACTTGCAGTGCCAATAGACTGCTAGAAACAAGTTTCATTGATATTATGAATAATTAATTATGTGAGACTGGAAATGCTCTGCTTAGACTGCTGAAACTGGAGGGATGTAACACAGCTGCTGTGTCTTCACCATTTAGGACTAGCAGCCCTGCCACACATATACACAAATCCAGCTGCTTAGGCAGAAACTTAGCACATCTCAAATTGCAAAGACAGTGTATGCAATATTACTAATTACTAATCAGCTACAGACACTCTGCTACCAGCTAGGTTCAGGTGCATGCTGATATTGCTGGCAATGCTGATTAGTGCAACAATATATCTAATCACATTTGTAGATCATATAGAATATATGTGCAATATGTCTCCCTGGTATTCCACAGTTGTTTGGTTGATAAGCAATATAACCTGCTATACCTGCATCCCCCCCCCCACCCCTCCCCACACAATGACGATGATTCTAAGCCAATGGCCATTTTTAGGTAATGGAAAAATTGGAAAAAGTTCGGCTTACAACCCACCACATACGGTATATCTGAACAGAATTATTGCAGACAAAATGATTTTGCTTGATGATGATGATGATGATAATGATGATGGCATGGTGGAAGTTAGAACTACCACTGACAAAAAAATCCATATAAAATAAAGCATGTATTATATAAACATGTGTATAAATATACATAACAGCTATAAAAGGAACTAATGCTAGCATTTGGGAGTGCCACTGCATATATATGACTTCCCGTAAGTTAATACTGTTAAATATGTATTGCAAATGTACATTAATGATTTACAGTGTGTAGTGATCATCAGACTTTATTAAGTGAATATCAATGGACGGACTACAAGATATTACATAAATATCTATAAACATAATAAATTACTTTGAAATCTATACTTTGGTTCAGTGTGGGCATGACGTACAAAGTTGTTAGAGGCACTCACTTCATATACTTATAATGATGCTACTTTTGTGAGCATAAATTTAAGTCAGAATATCTTTGTTCCATCATGTACATTTTAGGTGAGATTTGTCACCTTCTACAGTAAAACCTGCAATATCCAGCACTGCCTGGACCACAGGGTTGCCAGATACTGTAATTTTCCAGGCATTAGAACATGTACCTTAACGTTACAAGCAAATTTGTGGACAGATCTGTTAAATCTGTCCATGGGTCACTTGATATCCTGTCTCATTTTCTCCACCACATCTTTCATTGTATCCACTGCCACTTACGGAACAATGTAAAAGTATGTTCTAAACAACATCAGGTGAAAAGTAGCAAGTCTCTTAATCATTTTCCTGTTAACAGAGCTTCCCGTATCATACAGTGCTGAATATTGCAGTTTCTGCTGTACACAGTAACAAGTTATACAGTGTATATATGTATATAAGAATTACACAGTTCATACTGTGAATCAATATGGCACATGTGAAGACTAGAAAACCAGACTGGTGTGATTAAACAGTACCCTGCCATTCTACAGAACAGGTAATTCACACTAGCTTCTACTTCTCAAGTTATATTCTTGAAACTACATATCTTTTTTACTGCAAGTGAATGCAACATGATGGGCTCTGAACATTGGTTCCTCCATTGTGAAGCTTCAGTAACATTAAGTTACAAGAGCACTTTTATAGATGCCTGTGCTTTTGTGCAAGAACACAGCAGCAGACATCAAGCTGATTGAGCATATGCTGCCAGTTTGTCACACATAAAAATAAAATATATGTATAACAAGAACACAACTTTGCAAAGTTTCTATTAAAATTAACTGCCCATGTCCTAATTTAGAGGGCTCAGAAACTGTATATAAATACACAAAAGGACAAGATGACCTGCCCAGACCAACAAGCTGGGCTTGTGGGGCAGTTCTTGAACCCTTCTATATGCCTTAAAATCAGAATGGGTTAGTTCTAATTAATTGTAAATGTGCTTGCTAAGTCATAAAGCAAAAGTGTAATAGGTTATATTGCACATCCATAATTGGGACATCAACTGATTTATCTATTTTTCCAAGTTTGCAGTTACATTATCACTATGCTCAGCTTTCAATACTGACAGACACACATATTAGCTACACAAGTAGGGGTACACACTAGCCACAAGTATTACATGAGCTCCAATACAACACGCAGGCAAACTCATACTGTAGACAGCAAATAATGTGGGGAATGCAAATGTATTCAGCAAAACTTGTAAATAATAAATGGCTGCAGGAACAGTGGTATGTGTATAAGTCAAACTGGTAGAAAATTATGAACAACAAGGTGCTGAACAGACCATTATGGGTATAGCACGGGACAGTTTTGCATTAACTGCAAGTTATTTGTCTGCTTGCAGTCTCTGTCCAGGTATCTCATTAACTTACACTGCTGTAGTCTCACTTAAAACTGATCACTTTGCATATGACATTAATATACAATGAAACAATAACATGAGTTTGGTGGAACGATAAAAAATAAAAAACAGTGCCTTTCAGCTTCAGCATTCATAAAATACAGATCTTTAGTATGAATGCAAGCATTTGTCATCACAATCTAAAATAATTATATCTTGTATGGAAGGCAGAAATTTTTAAACCCTGAAATTAGACATGTGACAAATGCAAACTAAGCCATAAATCCCTAAACCCTACAGATGACTGTAATTTCCAGATTACTGCCCCATCAATATACCTGCAATACAAAATCATATAAAAGTCTGGTAATATGTGACAAATATTTCAACATTTCATTTACTTTTAAAAAAAGCATGAACTAAGCATAATTCATCTATGTCCATACATGGCAGTTGTGCATTCTCTGTTCTTTCTTGAAATTGTTCTCACAGGGTCATTGTTATAATCGACTCATGTAGTGTACAAAATTGTCCAACTCTCTGCTAATTTCATCTGGTGATTGGCTGTAGTATTCTTGTCTTAACTGGTGGACTTCGAGTCGCCCAGGGCCAGTTGCAAGAGCCTGCAAATGTTAATATTTTCACATTTCTGCCACATAAATCACAAATGCCCTTAAATGGTAATATGTACTGAAACTTACCACAAGCACCAAAATTCATGAACACATACTTTAAATCTTTAAATTTGGCTTTTGGGATTTAGCTGCACTGTATGTGGATAATATTGCAGTGATTCACTGTTCACTGAGGTTGCCATCTTCAAGATTGAATTAACCCTGAATTATATGTTGGAACAGGTACATCCTCCAAGGCAAGTTACACAATGACACAGGCTGTTGTGACAAGACAAGGACCTTCAGAACATACCTGAACTTCCTGTCTACTTCCTCTGTAACTTTGATTACTTTATTTCATACACAAAGCTTGTAAAAATTCACTCATGACTGCATGCCCCATATCAGAAGCATTTAGTATTACTCTCATGTAAGACAAACAGCATGATCATCCAGAATATAAGTGACAAACTGCCACACAATTATAGGAATGAGCTGGGTCGGTCTAAAGCTCTTGGAATCCTTCAAATTGGGGGGGGGGGGGGCAGTCCTTTTGTGAGCCCCAAACAACTAGGCTGTCACTACTAAAAATATATTTAAAAAATTTAATTGCTTGAAATTTTACATAATAATGTTTGAATGGTCTGGAGCAAATTACTGCTGGTAGAGAAATTGCAGATTCCTTCATACAGGAAAATTAATGGCAATATTATCAACAAAAAACAGCAAGAAAAATTAAATGTTAAAATGAGTCATTTAGCAAACTGCAAAAGTATGATTACAGCATGAACACATCACTGCATTCGTTGTGGCATTTGTTTTTTATGACAACAGGCAACACAAACATTGTGCAGTGTAAATTTGGTTGCGTCTCAGTCCGTAATTTTCTACATTTATGGCCAATCAACTCTTACATACAGGGGCCCCAAAAGTCTTCAGTTGGCAATGAATATGAGAAAGAGACAATAAGAAGCCATAAAAAAGTATTTTATGACTGAGTGTGACCAAACATTAATCTTTTGTTTGGAACTATCTGGTTTGAATCTTCATTGCGTCCCGTTTGAGGCCTTCTATGGGTTTCCTGGCTTCCTTCAAGCTCAGCTAACAACTTACAGTTTGCCATGACTTCTGTCTTAGTGCTTCACATTTCCCTGTTCATAAAAAATCTCTTATCTGTTTTGACACTAAGTAACCTGAGAAGATGATAAAGCCTTATGAAATAAGCAAAAAAAAAAATTGTTTAATATGTAACCACTTAAATTAGCAAGGAAAGAGTACTATTTCCATTTAGGAACGACTTGGCATCAACAAAATATGCTACATTACCAGACAGCAGAGTCATTATTGAAACGATGACAGTCAATCAATAAATTCACATAATAAAACCAACTAGATGCACTAATTTCTCAAATTTATTTTTGGAATAAAATTCTACATGCTTTGGACAGTTCCTCTGTCCATCATCAGGAGTTTTTCACTGAACACACAGCAATGGTACATGTCATACAGGTCTGCTGACAACTGGCCGAAACATGTAGAGTTTTATTCCAAAAATAAATTTGAGAAATTAGTGCATCTAGTTGGTTTTTTAATAAGAATTTATCATGATACACGGTCACCTGAATGTCAAACTAGTCAATCACTAAGCAAAGAAATTTTCCAACTTTCATTACCATGTTCACATGAGCTCACCAATGGACCCCACCTGAAGGAAGCCAAATTCTTTCCACAACCTATTTACATTAAGACCCACTTTCATACATATGATCCAAACTATGCTTAGTTCTCTCAAGTGATTTCTCCCCTTCAGGTTTTGAGACCAACATTTTACACAAGTTATGCTGAATAAAATTCATATTAAATGATACTTTGCTATCCAGTTTTCAAGATTGTGGTCTAAGTTTCAGGCCCTCCATAACCCACGTAACACTCTAATACTTTAGGCAAGTTTTTTTCAACTGTGTCTTCATCAAAACCTAATCTGGCGAATAATGTCTGAATCACTCTTCTACCATTGAGCATCTCAGTGACCTTCCATAGCTTGGAGCCATATCCGGCACCTACACCATGAGACCACACCATGCTGTGGCAATAAGCAACCCATTAACATTGAACTAACATTTTGTTGGTAATAAAATATTTGCTGTGTCAGTATTTCGCACCCTACATGTAAGTCTGGTCTGAAAGAGTACCTTCTATTCAAGTGTAAAGTAAAATGTTCTACTCACCAGGTATGGTGGGATTTTAGTATCACCTACATAGGGTGATAACTGCATGGCTGTGGCAGTCCCAAATGGCACTGTGTACGTTGGGTAGATATCACTTTTACGCAAGTCCCAGATATGGATCCTATAAAAAGAGAATTAATGCGAGATTTTAAGACTCTTACAGCAGTGTTTCTGAAGGTTCGAGTCTTATGGGATGTTTTGCTGAGTTACTGGTTAAGTAGTTCCCTACTATTTACCAGAGACACAGTGTAACATCCGTGAAGACTTGAATCTACTAAAACATGTACTGCATATGGCTAAAAGGTTTCTTTCGTGCAGAAGGGTTTGCAAAACATATACACAAAAAGAACCAAATGTTGTTATTCAGGTGTCTGTTCAGAAAGAAGTGTTATTTATAACTTTGTTTTGATGGAAGAAATGCATGCATATGTAAATACAATCATTCAGAAATACAGAATTTGAAAGCCACCAGAAATGTGTGCCTGATGGCTGAATATTAACAAGCAGATTACAAAAGCAGGTGAAAATATTACTGAAAAAAAATTAATGTTCTGCTAATTAGACTGTCTTCATAGACTATTATAGTAATGGAGTGTATGGTCAGGAAATTGATGAAAATTTCAGGTAACCTCAGCAATTATTCTGAAAAGTTACAGCTTATAAGTTAACATATGTGAATGATAAAAAAAATCTTAGAAAATTATCCAGTTACCTTGACAAGGAGTCTAAAGCAAAGAAGATGAAAGGCTTGGAACGAGACCACTGAATTGCAACGACAGGTTGTCCCTCACCAATAGGATCGCCTGTTCCTGCCAGTGTTGCAAGGGGTTTTTCTGAAGCCCGAGAATGCAGCCTCACTGTCCCCATCCCACAGCCAACCTGCAATTAAGAATCCATGTCATTATGCAGCACACACGCACATGCACACGTACACACACACACACACACACACACACACACACACACAGTTTAAATTTTTTACTCTATTTACTGAACTGGTGTACATAAAAATCCTCTTCCACTTGTGGCGACATCGACACTGCAGCTCTCCTTCCTCTGTCCATACACCAATCGACACTCTGACCTAGTCAACAGCAGCTTAACCACACAGCAAACCACTCTCTCACTCCCTCCTTCTCTGTCTACTTCCACAAACAAAGGAAACAGCCCCTGACAAATGAAACTCTCTTCTGGAAGCCACGCCCATCAGCTCTGCCAACCAACCAATGGCAGAGCAGGATGACCAGCAGTGACCTGTATAAAAGAAGCCATCTGACCGGCAAAAAGCAGTTCATTCGGAAAGGAGTAACTGTCCACAACACATCGAGAAGGAAGCTTTGCAAGACACATCAAGACAGGAGACCCGACTGCCCGGCCACAATGCCTCGTGGACCGGGCACACCACCACTCATCCCGGCATACAGCAAGCAGCCGATGGCCAACAACTGCACCGGCCACTAGCTGCCGAGGTTTACCGTGGCCCTCATCTCACAAGCCCAGCCGTGCACTCAGTGGTACACCATCACCCGTGGCTGACCGGTTGCTTCTCCACATCACAACGCAGAGACACCGACTGAGCGGACCAGTCGCTTCCCATACAGCAGGTTTAACACACTACACGCCCTGCTGCAGACCATAACTACCACACAACCACTAAATCGTCTCCATACTGTACTACTCTTGACACTAATAAATATTGTCATATATGTGTGATACTGAGGTTGTCTCTCTGAACAATCCTACAGCATCCCACACACTTATCTCTGTTCTTTTATTGGATGCTGGGTAAACATGAGAAATTGTGATTTAAGTACGTGCATTGCTGATTCACTGTCTGCTGCCATGCATTTAATGCACATTCACATGCACACACTGTCTGCTGTCATTTCATCATTTGGCAACCATGTAAAGCCTCAAGTGATCACTATGCAACAGTATACCAGTAAATAAGAAACACTGATCAATATGAATATATCCATAAAATGGTCATAATTAATAAGCAATGCCATCATTTCAGTATCAGTGACAGGTGAAAGGAACATACAGAGTGACAGGAATTAAGGTATGACACTGCTGCTTTGAAATGCAGCCTGTATTTTCAGAGCCTTTTCTGTGCCCATATTGAGAGTAAACTAACTAAACACCTCACTTCATGGAGCAGAGTTCTTTCTGAAAGTCATGAAGTTTCCCGCCTTGTATGGAACCTGATGGTTCAGTAGAATATTCACCAAAAGGCTGCCATTGGTTTCTCTTCTGAGCCTTACGAATCCAGTCCACAATCTCTCAGCAATTTCTTTAATATCACTTTTAATATTATCCTACCATCTATATCTACACTTTCCAATCAAAACTATGTACGTATTTCTCATATTTCCCATATGTTTCACATGCTCCACCCCTCTCGTCCTCCTTAAAATTGTAATATTTAATGAACAACACAATCTGTGCAGCTCTTCATTTTGCAGTTTCTTCCAGCCTCCTGGTACTTCTGCCTTCACTAATAATGAAAATAATACCATATTTAATCTTTAATGCAGTGTACTCACCAGAAAGTAGGGTTCTCCATATGGACAAGGTTCTATGCACTTTGCTTCTGTAAATTCATCTGCAAATAAATATGACAAAAATCAGGACTGAAAATAAATTTAAAAGGTAAATGTCATTTTGCAACCCTCAACATGTGGAAAGAAATATCAGTTTTGTCTGAACTTACTCACCCACATTTGGAATGTAAAACCGTGGTGTTGGCTTGCCACCACTTCTCAGACTGTGCACTACACATCCTGTATTTGCTCCAATATAAAGATGATTGTAATCACAAGCATCAAGTTGTAAGTCAAAACATGTCAGATTGAAGTGCAAGTTATGATCTCTAAAAGAAGAGAAGTGAAAGTGGTAAAATCATGTCCAGATGTTAATTGATTCTGACAATACTTTCAATAGCTCGGAGTACATAATGTCAAATGGTAGGATGGGTAGTGAACAATACATTAAAAACTATGGGAAAAGTAGGATGGGAGAAGAAGATGTCAGATTTGAAATATTATCCTGAGACTTGTCTGGATGAAAGGATGAAAGCCATAAATATCTTGAGACTGGTTAGTCAGAGTGGTGACTATGATTCATACTAGACACCTCTGAAATATAAGACACATGCACTACTGTTTCAGCCAAATAGCTCTGCCAAAAGCTAACTCAACAAAAATGTACAATACTCAAGGCTGTAATTATTTATGCCACATATTGTAATCTTGATAACAGAAATTCTGTGCATATGTATAGGCTATGTTGTTCATGTAAGGAATCTTTCCACAGTCATTTTATTGTTATATATTATGTCATTCTCCCCAAGGTTTCAATCTTCAGTGAGCACAACAGACAAGCAAAAATTAATATATGCACTGGCTGTTGTAATTATGCAAGATGCAATAGTATGTACTTATGTTACTAAGTGATGCATTAGGCTGTTAAGTGACTAACCCCATCCATCGGATACTGAGACTCACTCTTATGAGCACAAGAAACCACAGGTCTGCCTCAAACTGCTTTACATATGTATTTAAGAGGTACTTTACCCTTTCAAGAATTCTCTCTTTGCAACAAATAAATATACACATGAATGTGAAATTTCATTTTGAACATCCACTTTAAATCAGAATGATACAAAAAGAATTCTGCATAATTTCTATAACTTTTATTTCTTCTTTAATTAGTGTATCTTTATACATCCTTCAGGCAAAATCATTAACTTTTGACTATTACACTCACATAAACTGGCAGTTAAACACTAGGATCGCCACATTTTTCTAAAAATGGGACAGATGAATACAGTGGGATAAAGAGAGTTTACTGTGTATCAGAAAACAGAAGACAAACTAAGTACTCACAGTGGGATTGTGTCCGTAAGTGAGAATGCTGAACTACACACCAGGCGCACTCTGCCCCAGTGAGCCAGTCCCAGATCCGAGTATGGCATTCCATTCAGGTGATCTTGTTTGTAACTCTGGATCACACTCCATATGATAACTCTACCTGCCTCATCCAAACTGCATATCTAAAAGCCACAGTATATGTTAACCCAACATGAAAACCCTGTGAGACAAAACTGTGGTAGCAGTACCCAATTACAGATAAGATATAATGGTTCAGAATTTTACTGGCATCATGAAATTGAATCGTTGAAAGTTAAATTAATATCATTCTAACCCACTCCACTCCTCATCTACTGCATAGCAACCTGCGTCAGAGTCCACACTGTTGTCACATTCATTACTGCACCTTTTCAATATTATATCCTTGCAAACACATTTGCATTAGACTTCTTACAGTTTGTAAAACTGTTACGACAGTTGTGTTCCTTACTGACAGTGCTATGATCACTACCATTAAAACAGATACTATTGTCACTATTGTAGTGACTAGTACCATTCAGAACCTTTATATGATTAGTGAATGGAATATCCAATGTCAGCATTTTTGAGATGCAGGCCTCAAAAACTATATGAAAACTGGATTTTATTTCAAGATGCACTTGCTTTTGGAAAGCTTAGGCAATACAACATGGCTGTCAGAATTCACTGCATCCAGTACACTTTGTTTTAAACTGCAACTTGTATGCCTACTTCTGGAAACAGAAACTTTTTGCAGTGTTCCAAGATGTTTGACAAAATTTACATGTAAGAGCACCAAGATTTTGATTTGCTTGCACTTAAGAACAGATCTAACTACTAGTTACAGTCATGAGTGTGTGTATGTGTGTGTGTGTGTGTGTGTGTGTGTGTGTGTGTGTGTGTGCATGCATGTGTGCGCATGCACACATACAAGCATCAGAGGAGCGAGTTTTAAAGAAAACATCAGTGGATAGAAATGAAAGCCAGAGTGAAAATCATTTGTTTGTGTTCATGATAACAAACTAAGGACACAAAAAATAACATAGGCTGATAGTTAAGAAAATGTGTTAAAATGTAAGTTAAAAGAGAATAAATTTCAAAAAAGGTATTTAAAGTTCTTTAGATGGATTAAAATACTCTAATTTGCATGGGAAGGAACGTTAAATAAGACAAAATATTTCATACCAGTACCTCAAAAAGTGATTTTTTTTATTAAAAAAAAATTATCACACAAATTTCACTGTTGTGTATGTAAGTATTACAGAGGTGGTGCACAAATTTTGGGTGCCCAGCTGCCTGGGCGATGACATTTTTTACAGTGGTACCTACTACAATATCTTTAGCATTATTATTGCAGGTTTCAGGGGCATCAGCATAGCTGCAAAAAGCGCCCATTATCTTTGTCATGTCTGCCCATCTGTCTGTAGGAATGCCTGTGAAATTTGATTTTGGTGACTTCTATGAAGATCTATTGAGAAAACTCCAAATTTGATTACAGTCAGGGAAAAATGTCAGACTTTCTGTATTGTTGGCAGCAAAATTAAATCGAAATGAAAGCTCCTTCTTCAAATGACATGGTATTAGGCAGTAAGAACAGACATGGAGGTATAAGTACTATGTGAAAACACCACAGTGTTATGTTATATGTACATTGCCTACCTTGTTACACCTTGCATACCAAAACGTGTATCAGTTCACACGCGCTGAGAAGAAAGTGCTGGATATCAGTGAGGTTCACAGGACACTCCAGAATTGTCGGCCCTCATTATGGAACTTACTTCATGTCACCACTTCAGCGTCTATTATTTGGAGGTGACTTCTAGAGCTTTCAAAAATTTGTGGTCCCTTGTACTATATACATGACTGAATTTCAGACCAGATTTTACTTTCAGCTTAGTCTAATGGTGTGATGACATTTTGGAGCTTCCCTTTCACAAAACTGTCTCCAAACTCAAGCAAATTAGATTAGAAGTGAAGCCTTATGGGAAGTGACCCTGTGTCATAGGTAAGTAGTAGACACAGTCTTCAGAACCACTCAAATTTGATGGCATAATTTAATTTTACCTGAATTGGTGAAAGTTCTGATGCTTCAGATACATGAGATTCCACTTCAGTTCCAACCAATGGCTGCAATGCAACAACCTTACCAAGATGTCCTTTGTCTCTCAAAATTTCAGCTGAAAGAAAATTCTTGGTTTTAGGTGAATACTTCACACAACAATATTAAATATGGTTCTGTATGGTCCAAAAGATATTTCAGGAAAATCACTGACATGCTACATTTCTAAATATAGAACATTCAATTCTCTTTACGTGTCTGCATATAACAGTGATGGCAGTTCCTACAGTACCTAATATAGGAATGTATGAACTTCATGGCTAAATACATAGTTTTCCAAATACAACATAAATTTCACATGACACTTAGACAAGCTGTGTTAATGTTTATAATGAAGGAATAGGGAATTTTGAATCTGCCAGCACTATGGGGATGATAATGGGATTTTAAGTCATTGTACAGGTACCAGAAGACAGAGAGAAAAAATGCAGTGTTCTGTCAGGTGGGTCATGTGCATAATCTGTTACAGGAGTACAGTGCTTAACTGGCTGGAATATGTGCATGTACCATAAAAGTAGTGCAATGCACAACCAATTGGACAACTATGCATGTGTTGTTACAGTACTGTAACAGTTATCCAGCTGAACTCTGTGTCATTACAATACAGCTAGTATGTAAATGCCCTTAGCCAACACTCAGTTTTGTTTCTCCAATTACAAACACATTTGATTTTTTAAAAAAAATTTCAAAAGAAACAGCATATAACAGCAAAATAATCATAAATAATGGCTGGAAAAATGCCCTTAACAATGTCATATTTTCAGCTGAAGACAGGGTATGATATTACAGAATGTGAGCTGATGATAGCATGAGGCATCACAGGATGTCAGCTGAAGAGAGCAACACATCACAGTATGTCCAGTGAAGACAGTTCATGATATCACAGAATGTCAGCTGAAGAGTTCAACACATCACACAATGTCAACTGGAGACAGTGCAGGATTTCACAGAATGTCAGCTGAAGAGATTGCAAGTCATCACAACATGTCAGCTGAAGACAATATATAATATCAGACAATTTCATAGAATGATCGGTGTTCTAGATAAGTTGAACAAAGAAAGATAACTCAAATACAATAGGTAAAGGATTGTATCTAAATAACAGTGAAAATATCTCAGTCTGTCTTTGATATTTGTGCAGTTCCTTCTTTATACTCCAAAACTGCAAGCTTATTTGAAATTTCAAACTGGCAAGTTTGATAAATTTCTGCAACCACATTACTATTTTCTCTGTCTTTAATAATGTCTCTGTGTATTTTTTACTGCATAATGTTCAATGTTGCTACCATAAGAAAATCATAATGTTGCTGGCAGCCATATATAGGGTATAACATGAGACATAAATCATACCTGAATTGTTTCTTCGTTAGAAAGTTTCCTATTCTCCGCCCTTAGCATTGTTATATCATAGCCAAATAATCATTTTGATTCTATGAAACTAAAACACCATGGATTATGCAGCCACTGTGACTGGCAATAACATACATGACAACACAGTTTAGTTACCTGTGCTGTAGGTTGGCGATCGTAAGACCCATTCCCCATGTTCAGTTTCAATCTCCTGGTGACAATGAGATTTCTCTCTCAAGTCCCACATACAAAGTGACCCATCTTCCTGTCCTGCAAACACTAAGTTGGCTGTTGAAGTATTGAAACAAGCTGCAGTAATTTCATGAACAGCCACAAGAATCTTCTGTGGTAATGATGGTTCCAGAATACTCCATATTGCTATCATGCTCCGACACAGTGACAAATTGTCCACCTGCCTATCCCCCTGGGAAAGACAAAAAAAGGAAAAAAAACTTTAACTAAAATTGTAATTCCTCTGTTTTAGGCATGAACTGCATGTTGCTCATAATAACTTTTGAAGGACAAATTATTTTAATGAAGCTGGGTAGAAAGCCAATTCTGCCCTGAAAATGAAGGCAGGAGTTTCTTTCAAAATGTTAGTTACCTATATGGCACACTACATGGCACAACATACCAGAAGAGTGTAGCATCAGTACACATTTACTGCCATGAGAACCTTAAATCTCATGTAAGATATATTATTTTATTCCTGAAGGGTGGGTTTAGGAGGAGAGAAGAAGGGAAATGCAAAGTTTATCTTTTCTTAACTTGTTTATATTGTTATTCCAACATGTATAAATATTTCAGTTTACTAAGATGATTGTTCCTTTAATAATATATTAAACTAAGGCACAAATTTTAACACGCATAATGTACAGTACTACACTTAATGATTTAAAAATGATATAATGCCCTGGATAACAATGGTCCATTGAAACATGTCCATCCTTTATGATACTTACAAATACTGTGTTATTGTGAACAGTTAGTAAAAGGCTGGCATGATGACGTGGAAAACAGACAATTGAAATAGGCCTGTCAGCTAAAAATGGAACTGATTCCACACCAAGAGATATGTAGCCATCGCTAAATGGAATATCCATCATATTTCTATGAAGCTTGTTGGCACTGGGCATCTCTCTCTCTTCCAATAATACCAGAACAACCTGAAACATTAACAGAACTTCTATATAGCACAATATGCATAGTAAAAATACCATTAATTGTTTCACTACTACAGAGTGGAAAATAAGTGGGCAACATACTGTAGTCTGAGTAACTTGTTGCTGCCTCTGTGAACTGCGCTACAGTGCTAGAACTCAATCTAGCTGTCCAAAGGAAACTGGGTGGACATAAGCTGACTGGTGTTTCAGCCAATATCACTATAACGTGTATGTGTATATATGTATCTGTCAGCACAGGAAGGAATGGGCAAACCTAAAACTAAACAACTGAGTATGTTACATATGAGGGGTGTTCAATAATTTATCTACCTGAATAAGAAAGAAACAACTTATCACAAAAAAATATTTTTTATTTTTCAATGTAGTCCCCTAATAACTCAATAAACTTCGCCCACTTTTGTTGCAACGACTTTATTCCCCTGGAAAAAAAATCTTTTGACTGCTCTTCAAACCAGGTCGTGACTGCCTCCTTGACTTCTTCATCGCTTGAAAATCGTTTACCCCGAAGAAATTTTTTCATAACTCGGAATAGAAAATAA
>Ga0131853_10012041_pt1 | contig 15827 bp, 8 predicted proteins | sample TergutLab28metaG_FD_92764 | JGI IMG/M metagenome (GOLD analysis project Ga0131853, IMG submission 92764) | Labiotermes labralis P1 segment gut microbial communities from Petit-Saut dam, French Guiana - Lab288 P1 (version 2) (version 2) | ecosystem: Host-associated > Arthropoda: Insects >...
GCCCAGGATAGAGACAGGTGGCGGACGCTTGTGAGTGCGGTAATGAACCTTCGGGTTCCGTGAAATGCGGGGAATTTCTTGACTATCTGCAAACCAGTTAGCTTCTCAAGAAGGACTCTGCACAATGGAGTAAGTAAGTAAGTAAGTAGGTAAGTAAGTAAGTAAGTAAGGCAATATTTAAGCACCAAGCAACACATACACACACACACACATACATACACACACACATATTTATATATGTATAACAACATTTTAATATAGACTAAAAAAATCCTAAGACATTTTACAGCCTAAATATGTGCCCGGAGCTTCCGTCACTTAACGAAGTTTGACCTGTGTGTGTAACTGGCCTAGGCTAGTCAAAGCGTCGTCGCTTTGTAAATGCACTTCTCTAGGCTAGAAGACTGGGCCTCACAAAAATATACAATGGTGCATAAACGCTAAATTCAAGTTTTTCTTCACAAAAAACAAGGAATCGCTCCCTTTTCGGAGGGTCCGAAGGTCGGGTCGGTTAATGCGGGGATCGGGTGATGGAAGAATGGGGTAACCGAGGGCTTACTGTGTTTGAACTTTTATTCAGCGACTTTTCACAGCCAGCGAAGTATGCAAAGTCATCAGAAAGGATATACATCTGGTATTTGTCAAAGTGCAAAAATACATCAGTCGTCATGAACACAAAGACTGTGATAGCAGGAGGACGGCTTACGGCTGAGGTAGCCGGCCATACATTTTGATTCAGAGATCTACTCTAAAGACACAAAATATTTTGCGATCTACCACAGCACATGATGTATTAATATCAGATCAACAAAGCAAATAAATGTAAACAAGCATAACACCTAACATACTAAAGCACACTTGTTTCCCTTATTAAAACTTGATATTTTTAAACTCAATTTACCATTATATATTTAAAAAAAGGTGTTTTCCGTTAACCATCTAATTGCGAAGTTGATACATGACACTGCATATATTGCGATAACTTACTGAAAGAGGACTGGAATGTATGTACTTGTCTAACACAACTATACGATGGTACAGATATGTATAGAATTTATTACACAAATAACTACATGTTTCGGCACTTTACATTGGCCATCTTCAGGTTGAGAAATGAAAAAAACTTAGTAAGCAACTATACTCGACTTATGTTGGTTGTATACAGTGGGGAGGTAAGAGGTGAAGTGGGTACGAGATCTCGCATGTGTTATGTCTCGTACCCACTTCACGTCTTACCTCCCCACTGTATACTACCCACATAAGTCGAGTATCGCTTCTTACTAAGTTTATTCATTTCTCAACCTGGAGATGGCCAATGTAAAGTGCCGAAAAATGCTGTTGCTCTTTATGTAATAAATTCTATACATTTCTCTACCATCATATAGTTGTGTTAGACAAGTACATACACTCCAATCTAGTTTAATTATAAACACAACGGGGATGACGAACCTTATAATTACTGAAAGAGGGTTCGTAACTACTGAGGCACAAGTGAAGGCAGTGTCTTAAATGTTTATCGGTCGGGCGGCTTCGGTGTCTTGATCCACAAAACGCTGTCAAACAAATACCTATTGTAACACATCACTAGTAAGTAAAAGGTCTTCTTCCATCGCCTTAAAAACACATACAACACACAATGTGTATACAACGTTGCGAGAACTACTGATTTATCCCTCAGGTGAACACATCTCCAAACTATGTACGCGCGACGTTTCGGAATCAGCAGCTCTCGAAACGTTGCGTGTAAGTAGTGTGTTGTATGTGCTGTAAGACGGGGGAAAAAGTCTTTCTGCTTACCAGTGAGGTATTACAAGTAGTTCCATTGTCAACAAATTCCACGGTCCAGTAGCGCTGAGGCGGTAAATAAATTTTGATAGAGACCCCCCCCCTCCCCCCCAAAAAAACGGCGGTGATCGACTGTTTGGTCACCTATTGCGTACGGAATCACATCTCCCAAGCGGAATATTTCTCAACGCGAAGGTATAGAGCTGAAGTGTGCTTCGGCAACCGGCTCTACAGTTCAAACGCGAATTAATGGGATTCTAAATGCTAGGCTTGCTGATTGCGGTGAAATATGCAAATTGTGGGGAACGGTTGCAGGCCGACTGCTGTATTGTCTGCAGCGCGGAAGAAGCAACGGACTGGAAATGCTGTAACAGACACGATCGAAACAGGACACAAATTACACTCTATTTTGTGCACCCTGATGGTAAATATGAAGTCTGGAAATATTGTAAAATATCTGCTAAAAGTTTCATGCCAAAGAAGGGTCAGATCTCTCTTCCAGGATTGGGGATAAAACAGTTTTAACATGCTGCCACCTACTAGAGCTCTTCAGGTCCGACGTAAAGCAGAAACATGCCTTCTGTAGACTCCAGTTGAAATGTGATGGCACACGGTGACGCACGGGAGGGGAAGTGAAGGGGAAACTGGATAATGGAGTGGGTAGCCAGTACCCTTCACACTACCTCGGAACATGGTGCATCCAGCATAACTATCGCTGAAGCGCACGCATCGGCTGCCAGTAGTCGACTGAACTGACGCCCCCGCCGATTTAAATGAACTCGTCCGTTTCGACGAGAAACGAAATCTGGTTTTTGCGTGGGTGCCATCACATTTCACCTGGCCTCTACACGTAGTCGTTGAACAGACAACCTTCGGGCCACAGAATATAGTATTAAACAAACTCCGGTCTGATAGGTCGTTTGGTCTCGTAGGTGGGCACGAACATTGCTGTCCTGAAGATGGAGGCAGTTATGTTCCTCTAGGTTCATAATCCAGAAAATCAGAACACGAATCCTCACCACCGTGTAAGTCCAAATCTCTCGGAACATTACATGGACCGACCGTTATGTCTAAACATAGCACGAGTGATCCAGCGATATACAATACGCTCATACGCCCAGGAACACCCACATACAGCCTAAATACGGCCAACAAGATTAGACGGGCTCAGTTTCGAGAATTACAGCACCCCTGCCATTGCAGAGAGGGAGTATCGGATTTGTTGAAACCATGGAGGATGAAAAGGCGCGGAAACACTACAGTCAGTTACACCTGAACTGCGGCCGAACATTAACTGCGGCTTACATATACGTGAAGTGTGAGCAGGATTCATACTAAAGAGTACAGGGCGCACTGATAGGCGTTTGGTGCGGAATTCCTGGAATACTCGTAGACGGATAACTAGTACATTCTCAAGGATGACTCTGCTGCAGGGAGTTGCTTGATGGAACATACAGTTAGAAGAGAAATCTGATCGTGTGCTGTGCATGTCATTGTAGTAACACCACTGGAGCTTGCAAAATAATAATTTAAAAAAAAATTGACTGCCACAAAGGGAAAAACCTGGTCGGCAAGTGAATGGCACCCTGTTCGAATACGTCATATTTGGAAAGACAGTTTCTGCTCCTGGAGTGGTGCAGTCAATTCGTTTCACCCATTCACAGCTGCATGCTTTAGTTTTCTGCAACTACTTCTGGTGCATCCTTGTTCCAGTGCCAGTCGGCAGCTTTCGATCCAAAATGTTGAGTAGCAGGCGTCACGATACGTTCAAGCGTCTGCAATTTCTTTACATGCTGCCTCCACGCGACTTAATGGAATCCATCAATCTCCAAATTTAGCGCATGGAGTGTGTGGTGAATGTTGTATGACATCACCATAACAAACGTGATCTTCGTCATATACACTGACGAAATTCTGAACCAACTAATATCGCACTGTGGTCCCATGGATGGTGGGAATGAATGCGCCCCCTTTTTTATTCTTGTCCACCATACTCTGGTGTACGTCAACGGGCCACAACAGAGAAGGGTTTTATTTAACGGCACAATGAATTGCTAAGATTATATAGAGCGTGGATGGTAGGTGGATGAAATACAAATATATGTACGAGCACTGGTGGAATAATACTATCAGTGAGAATCAAACTAATGGGATGAAAACCTGTCCCAGCATTACTCTGTTCACATACCCAACTACGAACAGCCTGCGATCAAACCCGGGGCCTCAGCGGAGACAAGGCCTGCGACTACCTTCCTCAGCCTCCGAAAACGATTATACTTATACTAAGACGAAAGAGAAAGGTCCTGCTGATGTATCCTCTCCACATCTCTCTCAAGCTCTTCAGCTCCTCCTCCTGCGTACTCTCCTTTATTCCTTTACACACCGCAAGGCCATTTTGTTCACAAGAATGCTGGTACAGATAACCATATGATGGCTTTCACATGAGATGGTGAAATTTTGTCAGAAGGGTCTGTAAGGGTACGTAACAGGCACACAGAGGGGGCTGGAGCACCGTAAAAGCCACCATTCATGACTTCTTACTGTGGCCTCGGTATAGCCATTACCTCTGTACAAGAACTACTCTGCCGAAACAGGAACGACAACCCAAGCAGTAAGTGCGATTTCGAAAGTAACACAGGACAAATACAGTACACCTTACCGGTGCACTAACCTGAATCATAATCACTGTCAACAGGAACTCGAGCAGCTGCGCTGTGCTCATCAAATGGTGACACACGTCAGGCACATTTCATAGCCTACTGCCTGCAGAGAACTCACACAATGGGAGAAGTGGGGATAACTTGTCCCGCAGGGATGTGTAAACGAAATTGTACAGCCTTTTAAGAACGTCTGCCGTCCCATACTTGGTAGAAAAGGGCGAACAAATGACGCCTTCCCATCTGATACTGCATTACCACAAAATATTTCCATTTACATATTACGCGTGCGCGCTTGTGCGTAGCGGTTCACACGGGCACCATGTTGGCACCACTGATACAAGGAAATTTGGACGTATAAATGGGGAACGGACATGAATGGTAGTGTGTCAATACCCACTTGTACAGAAGGTGCCAAATGAACACACACACACACACACACACAAACATATAAGCGCACGCGGCTCATAACACCATAACATCATGTTTCAGATCTGAGATTTTTGAGTGAGTTGAGTGATATTGAGCTTACGGTCTTCTGTGATGTGACTACGTTTTGTTTGGTACATAGTACCAATGTTTCGGGAGAACGCTCAGAGCACAAGATAGTCTTTAATTACATACAAATTCCCTTACAAGATAAATAAAATGCGGTGAACCGCTTTACCCGCGGGAAAGACTAAGTACCCATTACATAGGAGGCTGGGTGGGCTCCAAAGCCGGTCTGGACGGGTGCGGAAAATCTCTCCCCTACTGGGATTCGATAGCCCAACCGTCCAGCCCGTAGCGAATCGCTATACCGGCTACGCTATCCCGGCCCATTGATGAATAGTAAGAATATATTTTGACGAAGAAGCAATTCTTTGGATTCTCACTACACATGTATACTTATTCGTAATACCTAAAACTGGATATGAGACAGACCAGTAGGCGTCAGTCCAGATTTGATACAATTTGCATCTTAATGCACTGAGACACTAAACAGGGTTTAGAGCGCCATGTCCTAAGTTAACAACTAATTATATTTTTACTTGTTTTGTATAAAGGGAAGGCTATTCCATTACAGGCCTGGACATGAGGTTGAGGACCCCAGAATTTCTAGACAGTCAGCACATGAAGGCGGTACGGCTGTCAGGCCTATGCACCGGCCAACTTTACCTCAGGTAATAAATCCGTACACATTTCTGTTAAAGGCCGAGTCGACCCCAGGGCCACAGTAAGGCCGGAAGGGATTAAGTCAAAGAAAAATCCCAATGACACCATCGGCTTGTAGTGCAGTGCCTGAAATTTAATTCACACATATCGTCTACAATCAGTGTAACTGGTGGCTGCTTATCCATTAAATCTACATACTTTATTTCGTGAGTCATTCCGTACTCGGGTTAAAACCGCTGCTATTTGCGTGGCACACTGACCAGCCCAACAAACATCCGGCGATGACTAATCAACATTATTAATTTCCGTGGAATGCAATTTGCAGAACGTATTGGAGATAACTGACAGCAGTCGGCATCCATCAGGAAAGCTGGCGATATACATTAAACTCTATCAGCAACATATGTATGTATGAAATAATGTGAAATGCCAACTTGATGAAACTAGGTAATTTTATTGGTGTATTCTTAGCTCGACATGTTTCGGGTACATACGCCCATCATCAGGAGCATTAGATGTTGAGTTGTAGCATTTGGTTTTCTGCACCGAGAACAGTGCGGATGGTGCGCGGCACCATCCGCACCGTACACACGACCTACGCAGCGGCTCTCAAGACCACCACCCTTCCAAAAACTCGGTGCAGAAAACCATATGCTGCAACTCAACATCTAATGCTCTTGATGATTGATGAGCGTATGTACCCGAAACATGTGGAGCTAAGAATACATCAATAAAATTGCCTAGTTGCATCAAGTTGGCATTTCACTTTATTTCATGAGGAAGATGCACGGTCAAACAACCCCCAACGTGTATGTGTGTGTGACTTAAACCTCCCTGGCGTGAAAGTTACCTATCTTAAACGGCAATGCTTGTGACTGGCATTCGGGATGTACATGCTTCGAATCTCGCCCGGGACATCCACTATCACCCCGAATTAAATTGTTCGTGGTTTCCCCCAGTTCCTCCAGGCAAATCCCGCGATAACTTAAATTAATCCACGACCACTTCCACGCCTTTTCACCATCCACTCGACCCTACACAATCTTGGACAGGCCTAATGAGTGTCGATAAATACACAATACATAAATAGCCTTTAGAGCCACACGTTCCTCCCACCTTGTTCTTTATTAATGTTTGTCACCCTAATTAATATTTTGTAAAATAAGGATAATGAAGCTTCTTGCTACGTAATTTGTGCATCCTGCTGCCACCTCGAAATCTGAGCTGCTCTATTGATATTTGTCCTGAGAGGCTACAGAAAATCACGAAAAACCTCATTCAGGTCAGCCAGTCCCCTGTTCGACATTCACCTTGGGGATTTTCCTCGTACCAAGAATGAGTACCAACCACTCTGCAGCAACATTCGGGTACCTTCGTGTGCCCTGCCGCGACACGTTTTCAGCTGTCTGACGGGCAACAGGAATGCCCTGGTGTCCACACTGCACCAAACATCACCTCCTACGTATTTCCCTGCCGGGCTGAGTTGTTCCAGTACTTCCATTAAATTTCGCTTTCGGCTGGTAGCCACTTGCGCGCGCGCGCATCCCGCTATCCCCCCCCCCCCCCCCCCCCCCCCCCCCCCCCCCCAACCCTCGCCTTCCGCCTGACCATTCCGGTATTATTCCCGATCCTTGGACCATTCGTCCTCTGTCGCCTTGTTACAGCTAACATTCTTGTCCAGGTGCCACGGCATCTTCCATTGCAGACTTCAAAACCTTTCGAAACTTATAAATAATCCCTCCCCACCCCATTCGAATGAGTTACTTTGTGCTGAGAATTGTAAGTAGCTGTCACTGTAGAGACTTGGCCACAGGCTGCATTGCTGTGGTATCGGTGTTCGATTTCTGGCGAAGGCGAAGCATTTTCCTCTTCAAGTCGCCCACGCCACCTCAGGTGCCCACTCAGCCGCCTCTCCAGTTACTACCGGTGACGCTTACCCCGGACGCAGAGCACAGTGGTTAAACACGGGTGGAACAATTACTTCCAAGTCTTTATGGTGTGATGCTTCATTAAGCATAAGGACAATCTAAAATTTCAGAAATGTTTTTTACGACAGTCCACCATTACATTACATCCTTAGCCATCCGAAATCAGTCCGTAACTTTGCATCCCGTTTCTCTAGAATTCTCTTTAGAATTAGTCTCTCCGTCCTTTTAGCTTAGTGATAGCTTCCTTGAGGTTACTGACTAGAATTTTGTACGCATTACACACACACACACACACACACACACATACATATACATACGTGACATATACATACATTACACATTCTTTGAGTCCAAAATTTGGAGAAAGTGTCAACAGGATGCGGAAGAAGCTATAAAATACAAGATACAAAATATAAGGTACATAAATATTATCGGTATTTCACATACGGTACTCTAATGTTTACCAAAGTCATTATATACAACTGATAATACGATACGGGTCATTTTAAACATTAAAAATTCACAAAACAAACTACAAGGAATGCGTATATTAGTACCTTCTTCGTGCTGCTTGAAACTGAATGTTTTCATTAGACTTCTCGGACGACATGGTAAACTACTGAATATTCTGATGCCAGCACAGTATGTACGTTTAAGAAAGCATGTACATTTGTCAACTGGTCTATGGACATGGTATTTATCCCTTGTCCTAGTAACGTGTATTGCTGAATTTATTTGAAACTTGTCTTGGTTGTTTACAGTATAAAGTTCGTTAATGAAAATAGGCATTCGCATGGAAGGTGTAACATCTTGAATCTCTTAAAACAGACCTGTACATGAATTTATAGATTTGGCACTAACCATAATTCTACCAATCTCTTTTGCTGAGAGATGAATTATCCCGCCAATTGTTTCATACTTAGTACTTCATTTCATAACGTTTGCATGTTAAAACGTCGCGACCCTCCTGATGCTGCTCGAATTAAACAGCCTAAGAAGACTAGACGAAGGGTACAAATTATGCAGCCCCTCTACCCTCAACACCACGATTTAATTTCTTCATTCTGATGTTACTTCCTTCCTCTTAGAGGCAATATTCTCTTCAACACATTCTGAAACACCTTCAGTCAACGTTCTTCCCTAACTGTGACAGGGAAGTAAATGTTATTGTCTATATACACGGCACCACTTGGTAGAAGGGTTGTTATTGATGAAGTGGAAAATATGTGGAAGATAATGTTGTGATCTACTTCTCTGGACTGAATGAGGAAATGCCGAAAACCGTCAAGCATGACAGTAGGTCTCCGAAGATTAACGACTGTTCTTGAACAGTTTAGTGACACATTCACTGCAGTTTCGAGCAGCTGCTCAACATCACCTACGACTGATGTCACGTCAGTCCCAGATGATGACGATGATGATGACAGTGATGTTTCCGACAAAGTTAGCTTCACTGCATGTATTCGCCGCAAAAGCTTGGAATTTTATGTACGCCTTACGAAACCATAACTAACTCAGTGGAGCAGAGTCCCCGCATTTTATGGTACCCGAAATGTTATTACCATGTTCACACGATACCGTCACTTAAGCCTAACGAATTCAGTCGACGCCATCCCATTCTACTTCTTGATATACTTTAACAGGATTTTCCCATCGATGCCTTGGTTTTCCAAAATGTCTTCTTCCCAACGTGTGCATATACCTCACCCACGTATTATTCCGTATCTTGATCACTTCATTATAGCAATGTCTCAATTCCCCAGTTGCTCTCTCCTTCTTAGGGCCCAAAGTCTTCCTCAGATCCAAATTCTAGAACAACTTCAGCCGGTATTCCTCCCTTAACGTGAGACACGAAGTTTCACACCTCTATGAAATAATAATAATACAAAATGCGAAGAACTAACGATTAAGCTGCGCCTTCTCGGTAAGGCTGTAGATGACAGGACACGATAGTCGTTTACGTCTCGGAGCGAGCGACTGAGAGATTACAATGCGGTGTCTATAACGCGGAGTCGAACACAGTGCGAGTGCCAGTGCGAAGTGTTACCGGTGACCTACCCGCATCGCCATATATGGGTTAGTTACTGAGCGACAGTAAAATTAATTTTAAGCAAAATGTTTTTGAGCAATTCACAATGAGATTGAGCAGCAGCTTCCAATTCGGACGCAGTGCTGGTGTTTTAGGTGGTGGACTTAGCTTAATTTTCTATGGGATACGGACTTCCGTTTCTGAGGGCGATGACCCCAAAACATGCCAGTATATCGACCCAAAGTCTACGAATTTCGGAGTCAGTGTATCATAATGAAGTCACGCAAACCTCCCGTTTAAATTTGGCGATTGGCTGAAATGAAACAGTGCTGACTGACTGGGGACGAAAGTCGTGAATTTGAGGGTATGTGAAAGTAGCCGGTGTTGCTCTTTTTTGACAATCTTAAGCGAAACTTAGACTGGAACAGCAAGAGAAATGAACCTACAAACCACGGCAAAGGACTCACAGATTCAAATCTACAACTTCCAAATATAAGTTAGATAGTTCACAAAGCTAAACGTACTAAGATTTACCCTTAACACTGCGCGTGCGTTATACTGTTACTTTTTCCTGTTTTCACGGGCCCGGTAACAATTAGAGTAGTACTTCAGCACCACGCTTTGCAGACACATGGGGGGTACTCTACGTAAAACCCATGATGTTCTTCATCTCTGGATCTTGCTGAAATTGGGAGGAATCAGAAAAAATAAATAGTGAAAAGATAATGCCCGTTATACTCATGCAAAGAGCATACCAAACATACATTGAAGAACTGCCCAGAAACTAAACAAGACAGGCAATATACTCTAACGTAACAACAAGGTACGTCATAAGGTTCGTCATCCCCGTTGAGTTCATAAATAAACTAGATTGGAGTGTATGTACTTGTCTAACACAACTATATGATGGTAGATATATGTATAGAATTTACTACATAAAGAAACACTACATGTTTCGGCACTTGACATTGGTCATCTTCAGGTTGAGAAATGAAAAAAAAACTTAGTAAGCAGCTATAGTCGACTTATGTGGGTTGTATACAACCTGAAGATTGCCAATGTCAAGTGCCGAAACATGTAGTTGTTCTTTATGTAATAAATTCTATACATATATCTACCATCCTATAGTTGTGTTAGACAGGCACATACACTCCAATCTAGTTTAATAAGGCACGTGCATGCAACCATTGTTGCAGTGGAAAAAGCAATGGGCATTACATATTCTGAATATGTGTGTTTGCAGCCTTAGGTATCCAGCACGCAAGGCGCATGCGCCATATTGTCATCCGTGGCCTGTCCGCTTCTAGAATATTCTTCCACGTAATCTCATAAATGGCACGATTTTCGGAAAGAAGTTACTGAACACGAAATGTGTGTTCAGATTTCCTCTATAAATTTTGTCTGAAATATCTCATGCTAAGAAATGAGCGAGATAAGATCAAAAAGTATATAGGTCTTCATGTAATGTACTCGCTACTCTTGTCAGACTTAGATGAAAATTTGAATTTTCGCGATAGATTTTCGCAAAATACTCAAATATGAAATTTCATGAAAATACGTCTAGTGGGAGCCGAGTTGTTCCATGCGGACGAACAGACGGAGAGACACGACGAAGCCAATAGTTCCTTTTCGCAATTTTGCGAAAGCACCTAAAAATGGAGAAACGGATTTCTCAATAAAAAGTGGCTAAATATGAGCAAGGATGTGGCTTGTAAGAAAATACTAAGGTACTAAACATCTGCCATACATCTAGATAGACAGATACATATAGTTGAATTAAGTGGCGTTATAAAGCTGGAACATCTGTAAATATCAGGTGTGTGTGTGTGTGTGTGTGTCGAATAAAAGAAGGAGGCTAGCACCGTCATAACCCGAAGTATATCGGAAGACAGTCCCACGAAATAAGGACGATGCTCAATAATCCCTGTAGCAGATACAAGTAAAATGGTCAGCTTCATGCACCGACAGAGAATAGCAGCCAACACCCATGAGACGAAAGACGGAGCGTGCCACAAAGCCGGTCCGGGTGCGCAGAGAAATGGTGTCCAGCTCAGGGCCTTATTCTGAGCCAGCAACATTTTATTCATTCCGCTCAACCTATTTCTCTCAAAAATTTTGTTACATTGTCCTGCAACGTGTCGTTAGTTACTTCGTGTAGCCTCGTCCCTTCAGGCTGTCCTCCAACATCTTGTATGAATCAATCATTTTTGCACGCCTTGTACAGGTGCAGCCCATATAACCCGTTTTGGACTGTTCACGCTCACATATTCGGTGAAGGATACGCTACAAATTATGAAGCTCCCCATTATCTGCTTGTTTCCTTCCGTGCAACTAGAGGAGTGGCACGGGCGGAGAATATCCATCTCCAGGGCTAAAACTTTCTTATAGAGACCCATACATTTCAACATTTCAGAGGTTTCCACTTTACAATAGGCACCTAATTCAAGACAGTCAACGCAGGGTACGAAATCATGGACTTAATGAAGCAAACAGTAGACCTAAGCCTGACCTGCATTTTGATGTTTCGTTACCGTAAAAGTATAGGTAAAATTCACCCTAGAATAGGCCACGAAGTTCCAGGGGGTGAGTAGAGGTATAGCTCTACTCTTGCTTTAACCTCGGCGCTAGATGGGGATGGGTAGTCAACGACAGGCCCCGGCCGCTTTACCCCGGGAAAGACCCGGCACCCTTTTATAGGAGGGTGGGTGGGCCCCAGGGCCGGTCTGGACGGGTGCGGAAAATCTCGCCCCCACCGGAATACGATCCCCGGACCGCCCAGCCCGTAGCGAGTCGCTATACCGACTGAGCTATCCCGGCCCACGTTTCTGTACCTTTGCACTTTTAAACTTTCCTTTATCTCCTTCTTTCCTTTCTTCGTTCTTATGTACGATCTTTCCGTCATTTGTCAAACGTAAGAAAGTAATAAGAACATTAAACAAGTCCCAACAAACTCCTTTCCACTAGTCACGTCATCACTTCCGTTTCTGCGCTGCAAAGTTTCTGGTTATTTCGGATATTTTTACTCCAGTTTCTACTCTGTATCCTCCGAACCAACAAAACCATCAGTCAGAGAGCAGTTCCCGTTTCAGACAACATTATATGAAGACTTACACTGTTACGTTAGCACTGCGTGGTTACAGCAAGAAAAACTCTACAAAAGGGTGTGGGAAACAGGTTTAATTTCCTTCACTAGACCCAAAGGACAAGGCGTGCTATTACAAAGATTAATTTCCACTTCAAAGTAGCGTTGAAAAGACAGACTAGAATCTTTAATTAATTTTTCGTTAGAACCGTAAGTCGTACTATAAAGCACGAGCTAATGGACACAGGCCTAGTAATGAGTTAGAACGCCCGTTCAACTTCATGTATCTAACGCCATAGTGTCACGAAATTCTGGAGTATCTACTGATATCCAAAGCCATCAACAGCATTATTATCCGGTGGTATAGAGGCATTTCGTTAATAGTGCCAGTGGAATTCTTAACCAGATCAACTCGGAACCGACTGCAATATTATTTGTTAAGCGTAATTATGTAAGACTTCGCGTTATTACGGCTGTAAAAATTCATATAGTGGCCTTCTGGACTGACATCTTACGGTCTATGCCAGGTGGTTACCAAACGTTACGGAGAAAATCATGCGTCGAGCTTCAATTTTGCTCTGCAGACGGAGACAGCAAATTACATTCACTCCAAACGGTGGTATGCACCTACCAGAATTCAATGTCCTAATGCAGAAGACCGCAGTAGGCCTACATTTGTAATACAAGTAACGGCAAATCCTGACAATTTTGAATTCAGTTACATAACGGCAGAAACAACTTGTGAGGCATAAGAGTAGATGGGATGGTAATACGGAATAGTACCTTAAATGAATATAGTGTGTCATGGTCGACTGGATTTACCTGCTTCAGGTCAGGGAGCAGAGAAGGGCTGTTGTGAGCAAGGTGCTGAACACTCGGTACTCGCAGTACGTGGAAAACTTTTTTCACGGAGTAAGCGACTTGTTTTCTCAAGGTCAAACTTGGCGGTTAAGTAAGTACGAGTAACATTGCTGCTTCCTAAGCGGTAGCTCCCGTTTTCAAGTCCACTAAAGGCTGCCCATCATGATCGAGTTTTCACGGGTTTCTTCAGTTCTTCCAGACAGATTCCGTTAAAGGGATATTACCTTCAAATCTGACAACGAAGCTTTTCTTACGTAACGTCCAATTCTAGTAATCTGCATGTTTGCACCGTGAATCAATGTTTATTATCCAACTAATGCACAATATATACGTAGATCCAATAAGAGTATAAAATATTTAAAAGTGTTCCAACATGTTTCGGATCACACAGGATCAATCATCAGGGAGCTTTGTACAGTGCTTGGCTAAAAATTACAAGAATGATTCTATCGTGTCCGTTGACATGGACAAGGTCGGTGTCATGGCAGCATATTCTGACCTGTAGTGTGTGTGTGTGTGTGTGTGTGTAGTTCACTGTATATGAAGTGCCTTCATGTACAGTGAACTACACACACACACACACACACACACACACACACACACACTACAGGTCAGAATATGCTGCCATGACACCGACCTTGTCCATGTCAACGGGCAGTAACTTTTAGCCAAGCACTGTACAAGGCTCCCTGATGATGGATCCTCTGAGATCCGAAACACGTTGCAGCACTTTCAAATATTTTATAATTTTAATTGTATCTACATATTATATAATGTGCATTAGTTGGATAATAAAGTTTTTAGTCCAATTCTAGGTTCAGTGCCTATATATCGACGTTATATCAAATGAGCAATTAAAACGATTCTTAACTAAAACATTATACTAATGAGATGTATTCCCTTACTGCTATTCCAGTTGCAAACTTCAAATTGTCGACAGAGTGAGCACACAAACCTGCGGAACAGATGAAGCAGAGGGCGATAAAGTAGACATACCAACCGCTGAAGCCCGGATTGTGGCAAGCTGTGTAGCTGTAATTACACTTCGACACAACTTCGCCTGCGAAATCCCCGTAACGTCTTGTATAAATTACAATGTTCTCTTCCCAGACCAGCAACTTGGCAAACTTGTGTACAGCGGTTAAGTCCTACACCCTGTGTTTTCGGTATTCCCGATTGCGGTCAGTACGAATTCACTATTCGTTTACAACTTCCTCATAGCACAGTGCTTAAGGTGTTGTGCTACAAGTCGAAAGGTCGCTGGTTCGATCCCGGCCAGTGTCAGTGAATTTTTCATTGACATAAAATCCTTCCGATCGCACTATGGCCCTGAGGTCGACTCAGCCTCTAACAGAAATGAGTACCAGGAGTATTTCTTGGGGGTAAAGGCGGCCGGTGCGTAAGGCTGACAATCTACCACCATCCCGTGCCGTTGTCACGAAATCTGGGAGCCTCTCCAGGCCTGTAAGGGGACTGCTTAACATAATCTTGTGCAGCCACTGAGTTACAAATGACTATAAATTTAAATATTACTGAATTACGACCAAATTCAACTATATGTTCCTTGCGTACAATGACTTTATTGAACACACTAATTCATGAGCCGGTGAAAGAGCAATGAATTTTCCGAGGACCGGTAGCTTATACCTTCTCAACAGTTCGCGTTTATACATGAATAATGTTGGGCTAAGAACTGTGGCTTGTGGAAAAAAAAAACGACAATACGAGGTTCGGGGGAAATCACATGAAATCCTTCAGACAGAGGGCCGCGTGTAGCATGCATTATAAAATTATATGCATTGTTAGGTCAACTACGCGTAGCTAACGTAGAGGACACTTAGAAATACAGGCACTGACGGTAACGTAGGAAGAAGAAATTAGACAAGAACGATATTAATTAAAGAACAAGAAGGCAATATACGTACACACGTAACAATAAGGCGCGTTCGCGTAACCATTATTGCAGTGGAACAGCAATAATTATTATTACATATTGTGTGTGTATCTTTAGCTATCCGCCATGCAATACGCATGCGCCGTGTCTTCAACTGTGGACTGTCCGTCTCTTACAATATTCTTCCACATTATCACATAAAAGGCGCGAGTTAAAAAAAGTTATTGACCATAAAATGCATTTTTTGACGTTTTGCTGACCGTGCATCTCCGTATATTTATCTCAGTATTTAACCAACCTGATGCACAAAATTTGTTTCACAATAACTTTTATTTCATGCCTCTACATGTTTCGAGCACATGTGCTCATCATCAGGAGGTCAAAATTGCATTACACAGCCTCTGGTATCATCACACCTATAGGTGTGATGATACCA
>Ga0131853_10012042_pt1 | contig 15827 bp, 11 predicted proteins | sample TergutLab28metaG_FD_92764 | JGI IMG/M metagenome (GOLD analysis project Ga0131853, IMG submission 92764) | Labiotermes labralis P1 segment gut microbial communities from Petit-Saut dam, French Guiana - Lab288 P1 (version 2) (version 2) | ecosystem: Host-associated > Arthropoda: Insects >...
AAAGTATGGTTTTGCCCAAAAACACCTACCCCAACCATTGGTCTGTGCGGATGATTTAACCGCACAAAGACTGTTTTTGGGCCGCACTTACCCCCTCACGTTTTTCAATGTCGTTTGCTATAATAAAGTAAATACCCAAACATAATGTAACAATATCATAGTTTGTTCCGGGCTTCAATAGTAAGTTATAAAGCTTGAAGGCAGACCGCTGCTATGCTATACTTATAGTAAACGACATTTAAAAACCATTCAAGCTTCGCGGTAAACTCACTCCGAAAATACTTCACCTGCTAGTCAGTGAGAGTTTACGGCAGGGTTCAATGCCGCAGGCAAAAAGACTCGTATTTTTGGGGTGCCGCTTACTTTCACCTTTTAAATTGTCCTTTGCTATATAATCTATTGTTTACATCTTAAAAATCGGAGGCGGTCTTTCTTGAACGATGAAAGCCTATATTATAAAACCATAAGAAAAGAGCTGACAGCCTGGGAAAAGCGTATGACAAAACGCCCGCGGCTTTCAGCCCGCGCATCTAAGGCAGTTCAAACTAAGTTGCACAGTATTATGCCAAAAAAAGTACAGGGCTTGATTGCAGCCTCAATTAAAACACTGATAGACAGCATAGTGTCCGGCTCCAGCTTCTTCACTAAAACCGAAACATCTTCAAACACTACCTTAGCAGAAAGCGACTTTTTAGTAGAGCGTGCTTACGCCACATATCACAAGGCAGCCGTTGCTCAAGGGATAGGTTTTGGTCTGGGAGGATTTTTAATTAACCTTGCCGATCTCCCTGCCCTTTTGTCCATTAAAAGCAAATTTTTATTCGATTGTGCCAAATTGTATGGGTTCGATGTAAATGAAAAAAGTGAAAGGCTTTTTATGATGTATGTCTTTCAACTGGCCTTTTGCAGTGACTCACAAAGGCTTATAATATTTCCTATTATCAAAAACTGGAATGATTTTTCAGAAAGTATAGAAGTTGATTGGGAAAAGCTGCAAATGGAATACAGAGATTATTTGGACATAGCTAAGTTGTTGCAAATACTGCCGGTAGTAGGCTCTATTGCGGGCGGTGCTGCCAATCATAATTTAATACAAAAATTAAAAATAACTGCTATGAATTCTTATCGCCTTAGAATAATACGGCAAATGGAAATTAATGACATATCTTGACTATACTTTATAGACAGATAAGGCACATTGTGCGCTACTTTTACTTCAACCTCTCTCCTCCTCTTATATACTGCACCAAGCTAAACCTTTTCAAAAGATTTAGTTGGTGCAGTGTGCGCTGCCGGGGCTTTCGCGTCTATCGGCACAGAATGGAGAGAAAAATTATACCCCTTTTGACTGAAGAAAATACTTACTGGCAGCAGCTATAAAATTTACTATAGCTGCTGCACCAAGCGAACACCAAGTTCATAAGCATTCTCGCAATCTTTAGGAAACTGTTCTTTCTGCACCTGCTTTTTCTTATCTTCATCAAATACAGTTACAAGATATTTTGAATAATTGTCAAACTGCAACGTGTCGTTAGAAGCCATTGATTCGCAGTGACCAAAAAGCCGCTCTAAGTCTTTTTCTGCAAATCGCAGCGCGCTCATATAGTTTGCTTCTTCCATAAAACTTTTTGTTACATTCATCGTATAAATAAACCCAATAGGCACTTTTTTATCCAGCAAGCTTTTAAAACCCTCAGTATAAGTTAGCACAGGAAACATTAATCTCTCTAAAAATGAACGCATTTCCCCCGTAACATTTTCAAAATAAATCGGTGAGCCAAACACTAAAACGTCTGCTGCCATAACCTTTTCAAAGATAGGTGTTAAGCCATCTTTATAGAGACATATACCGGGCCTTTGGCAATTTTTAACTTTGCAGGCAAAACAGCTGATGCACCCTTTAAAGTTAAAGTCATATAAGTGAACCATTTCAGTTTCAGCACCTTTAGAAGAGGTTCCTTTAAGAGCAGATTCCAAAAGAACAGCCGTGTTTCTATTCTTACGGGGGCTGCCGTTTATCGCTAGAACTTTCAATGAATATCGCCTCCTTTTATTAACATGCCGGTTTAACTTGCAGCTCTCCTACAAGTTAAACCTACCGTATTCACTATAACATTTTATCATTCTGCTTAATTAGTGTCAATTAAGGCTTTACATGCAGAACTGTTTGCGGCGACTTCGCTCTTAAGATAAATCTATATGTATTGAACTAATAACCATTGACGAATTTAAAGAAAAAGCCTATTCTATTAGAGGAGCTCTTTACACTGCATAATTGGCGAGAGTGGTAAAGTGAACTGCCCTCCTTGGTGTGGGGCAGTTCACTCCGCGGCGTTCGCAAAGTGCGAAAAACCAAGCTTTTTCGCGCTTTGCTCACTGCTTCGCGAGAATAAGGAGGTTTTCATTTACATGGAAAATAGAGCATTTAATATTAATTTGGAAAAAAACCCTCGTATATCTATAAAAGTGATACCGGGGCATTTTACGGCCAGCAGTACTCATACTAATTATTATCTTGACCTAAGCGAACTTAAGTCAAATGCTGCAATAGCCCGTGACGCCGCCAGCGAGCTTGCCCTTCCCTATCTTTCAAACACTCTTGTAGACACCATTGTTTGTATAGAACGAACAGAGGTTATAGGGGCATATTTGGCCCAGGAACTTTTGCAAAGCGGAGCGAGAGTAATGAATGACGGTGGAGAAATTTCTGTGGTTACACCTATTTTCAATGACATTGGAACCCTAAGCTTTAAAAGTTCTATGGTTAAACATATAGTCAATAAATCTGTGGTTTTGCTTTCAACATGGGTATTAAGCGGGCGGACTCTTGATAAGGTACAAGACTGCCTGTCTTATTACGGGGCAAATATAGCCGGGATTTCTACTCTGTTTTGGGTGCCTTACAAAACACCGGAACAAAGTATAAACGCACTATTTACATCTAACGATATTGAGAATTTTAGAGTATACAGCCCCAAAGATTGCGAGGTTTGCAAGGCAGGCCAAAGGTTAGACGCTCTTATTAGCAGCGAAGGATATACGAAGATTTAAGAACCTGTATTTAGTAATGAGGCGCCTGTATGTATGAGCCTGATTTTTCGCCGTTTCGCGGAGCGGCGGAGAAGGCATAATAGAAAAATTACGGCAAGCCGCCGCGACAAAGAAGGGCGTAATAATCAGCCGTACAGACTGGCGGCAGCTTGCTGAACACAGGTTCTAAAGTTTATCCATAGATACGGAGGATTAAGTATGGCATTTTTTCAAAGTTTTCTTGATGGCATAAGTATTTTTCAAATGAGTGAAGGGCAGTTTGTAATGATAGCAATCGCTTTGCTGCTTGCATATCTGGCAATAGTCAGAAAATATGAGCCCCTTCTGCTTTTGCCTATAGCCTTTGGCATGATGATTGCTAATGTACCTATAGCCGGCCTTTCTGCCTATGATGAAGGCGGTCTTATGTGGTTTTTGTATCAAGGCATAGCAAGAGGCATTTATCCGCCTCTAATTTTTCTTTGCCTTGGGGCAATGACAGACTTTGGACCATTGATTGCTTCACCACGAACAGCCATTGTGGGGCTTGGCGGCCAGGTTGGAATATTTGCCGCATTTGGACTTTCGCTTCTTTTAGGCTTTGATGCAATGGAAGCTGCCTCAATCGGCATTATAGGCAGCTCTGACGGACCAACAGCAATTTTGACTTCGGCTACTCTTGCGCCGGATTTGTTGCCGGTTATTGCTATTGCCGCCTATTCATATATGGCATTAGTACCCATTATACAGCCGCCTATAATGCGTATTCTTACTACTAAAAAAGAACGAGTTATTATAATGCCTGAACCCAAAAGGGTCACAAAAGTTCAAAAAATAATGTTCCCCTTTGTAGTAACTTTAGTTGTTCTGCTCTTTGTTCCTGCTGCAGGGACACTTATTTCTATGATGATGCTTGGGAACCTAATTAAAGAAAGTGGTGTCACCGAAAGATATGTCCGCACTTTGCAAAATGATGCTTTAAACATTTTGACCCTTGTTATCGGCGTATCTATTGGCGCCACTGCTACAGCAGAACGTATGCTTCAGCTTGATACTATACTGATTATTTGCCTTGGCCTTTTAGCTTTCGGATTTGGCACAGTAGGCGGCGTACTTTTAGCAAAGTTCCTATGCTACCTTACAGGCGGAAAAGTCAACCCACTTATAGGTAACGCCGGCGTCTCTGCAATGCCAATGGCTGCCCGTGTTTCTCAGAAACTTGGGCAGGAGTATAACCCTCAAAACCACCTGCTAATGCACGCAATGGGCGCTATAGTTGCCAGCACTATAGGTTCCGCCATTATCGCCGGGATGTTTATTGCAATGTATGGAGGATAGAGCAAATAACATTACTATAGTGAGTTTTAAAATTTCTACACATAGATAGTGTGGGGAGATTTTAAAGTTAAACGAACGCCTTACAGCGAAACAATAAAGAACCGAGGTGGAGCCGCCGATTTTAAGAACGAAGTGAGGAAACTTTCCTTTGTGTTGAGCTGCAGGAAGCTCGCGTAGTGCGCCTCGGCTTAACTTATAGGGGTTTACAAGTTAAGCCACTATATTATGGCTCAATTACGCCCTTATCCTTTTTGCTCTTCTGCGCTGACTCATCGCTGTCCTTAGCGGCAGGCAGTACATTATACGTTTTAGCGTAGGTATCATAAGATTCATTGTCTACAGGCAGACCCTGTATTAGGCCTGTGTTGTCGGTTGTAGATACAGGCTTGTTTTCCCAAAAAGCTTTTTCCAGTTGTTCTCTTATACTTTTTTCAGACAAATTGTCACCTTCTTTCTGGAAATAATAATTATAGTAAATCAACTTCACAAAAGACCAAGGCGAAGCCTTGAGAGTTTTGTGAAATTAGGTGAACGCCCACAGCGAGATTGCGGAGCAGTCTAGCTACGGTAAATCTTGCAAAGCAAGATTTTGTCGTTCACTTTTCTAAAATTGAGCGACTATATACTGATTTTTTTTAAATCAGTATAATTATTATTCAGCAATTTATTTCTTTATATACCCATTGAAAAAGCCCACGCGTAAAATTTTACGCGTGGGCTTTTTCAATATTATAGATATTATAATTGAAATCAACCATAGGCACTAACTTCATGGTTTTGAAAATGTATTCACTTACATACTGGGGCTGTTGACAAAGTCAACAGCCCTTCAAAAAAGCGGCAAAGCCACTTTTTTGAGTACGTTTAGGATTAAAGTCTGCGACGCTTTTAAAAATGGGGTTTGTCAACAGCACCATACTGCAAGTGAGACTTATAACCGATAGGAACTTTGCAGCGCGTTAGTCAAAGCCTATACTTTAATAATTATGATTTAACAGGCCTTAAAAAGTGCTCCATATGAACACCAAAAAAATTAGATAAGTGACATAATTTATTAAGGGTCACATTTCTTTCTCCCCTCTCAATGAGACCAAGATAAGCAGGTGTTACTTTAAGTTCATTTGCAAGCTCATCTATTGTTAAAGAGTGTTTATTACGCATATCTCTTATGTTTTTCCCAATGAGTAATCTATCAATTTTTATAGGTATCCTGGTTTCGTCATATATCTCACCCGATAATTTATCACCTTCTCTTAGCAGCTTACCAACTTCTTCATCAGATAAATTTTTCATTTTCTCTGCATCAAGCCCTGCTTTTTTTAAGATTTCTGAGGCTCTCCTTGTAGCTATAAATAAATCAATGTACATACTCCTATAACTTGTCATTTTCTTCCAGTCCCCCGTTATTTAAGTAATTTTATCTAAACTTTTTTCTTTAGCAGGTCAAGGCTTTATATTTTTTTTTAATATAAGGCTATTTTTGTGAGGCTTAACCCTTTTCCCCACTAAATAGACAAGCTTGCCCACCACTTTTTTCCACTTAAAAGATGGGTCTTTGCCCTTGATATAAATGTTATATATATATTACCTAAAAAGTGACACAAAGTCAACATTTATATCAATATTTTAGCAACTTAACAAAAAAATACCACCGATTTATGTCGGTACTTATTTTTTATTGTAAAACTGTTAAAATTTTGCACATATTTACTATACACCCATACTCTCAAAGACAGAAGCCTCTATGAGCTGCCTTGTATATCCATCTAAAGCTGACTCAAATATTTGCTTTGTTGTGCCGCTCTCAACAACTCTTGCCTTATTCATCACATAAACTCGACAAGCAATCATACGAAGCACTGAGAGGTCATGTGTAATAAACAATATAGACATACCTCTTTCTTTTCTTAGTTTTTCAAGCATTTTTAGAATTTGATTCTGAACAACCACATCAAGAGCCGAAACCGATTCATCGCAGATAAGTAAATCAGGACGCGGGGCAAGCGCCCTGGCTATAGCTACCCGCTGTCTTTGCCCTCCGGACAAATCTGAAGGTTTACGAACAAGCAAGCTTTCATCAACCTCAGCAAGTAAAATTATTTCCTGTAGCTCCGATTTAGGACGGTTTGAAGCTTCCAATGCCTCCTCAAGAACATAACGTATAGTATGAGCGGGATTTAAAGAACTGTAGGGGTCTTGAAACACGATTTGCGGGTTAACTTTACCAAAATATTCAATTTTGCCCTTATCAGGCCTCGACAAGCCCACAATACACCTGGCTAAGGTAGTTTTACCGCTGCCCGACTGCCCAACTATTCCCACACATTCACCGGCGCGTACATTTACACTTACATCATCTAAAGCCTCAGTCTTACCGAAATTTTTTGATAGGCCCTTTACTGACAAAATTGTTTCATTGCCGGACTTACACGGCGCATAAGGTAGCGCCTGCAAAAACCTATCAGCGCTAAGCAGCGCCTTTGTGCTCTCTTCTTTGGGGTTTAAAATAATATCCTCTGTACTGCCTGCTTCTACAATTCTGCCCTTATCCATAACAAATATCCTGCCTGTTCGCTGCTTGGCAAGGCGTATATTATGAGTAATTATAATAATAGGCATACCCCTCTGCACTCGAATTTTGTCGATTAATTCAAGTATTTCTCTTTGAGTAATAACATCAAGAGCAGTAGTCGCTTCATCAGCAATAAGCAACCTAGGTTCTGTTGCAAGGGCCGCAGCAATAACTACACGCTGCCGCTGCCCTCCCGAAAGCTGAGAAGGATAACGCTCGGCAATGTGTGCCTCAAGACCAACCTCCGAAAGCGCTTCACTAACATCAAACCGGCTAAGTTTATCTCTAGGAACTCCATCTCTAATTTGACTGCCGCATTTTTTAGTAGGGTCAAGAGCAGTGAATGGGTCTTGCATTATCATGCATATACCGCCGCTGCCGCGAATACGCCGCCATTTTTTCTCAGTGGAGCTAAAAGAAAATTCCTCACCATCTATTTTATAAGTTCCAAACGGTCTGGCGAAAGGTGGAAGCAAGCCAATTAAAGAGCGGGTAAGCATTGTTTTACCACTGCCTGATTCTCCTACTATACCAACCGATTCGCCGCTTTTTAAGAAAAAGTCTACCCCTTTTAAAATATCAGTCCCGCCTATTTTAACATGAAGATCTTTAACGTCAATTGTAATTGTATAATCAGAATTCATCAAGCCCGCCCTTCTCCACTGCATAATTACCAATTATATTGATAGCCACTGCGGTCAAGATAATCAAAAACCCCGACCCTATAGCCTGAGCCGGATTGGTAAATAAAAACTGCCTGCCATCAGCAAGGAGACGGCCCCAGTCAGCTTCCCCCGGCCCTACACCAAGGCCAAGAAACGAAAGAGATGACATAGACACAAGACCATAAGCTATATTTAAAAAGAAATTTACCATTACAAGCATAAAAATATTTGGGAATATGTGCAGTGAAAGAATTCGAAAAGTCTTGATACGCAGTATTAATGCCGATTCTATATACGGCTTACTTTTTTGTACAATAACAGCAGAGCGCACAAGACGTATATCAAAAGGCGAATAAAGAATAATCATTACCACAACACTGACCCAGTAACCGCCGCCTATTATACCCGCTGCAACAATAGCCAAAAGCATAGAGGGCATAGACAGTGTTAAATCCGCATAAGAGGTGATAATTCTGTCTATAAAACCACCATACCACCCGGCTAAACTGCCTAAAAACACACCAATTACCAGTGATCCTGCCGCAATACACAGAGGGCCTACCATTGCAGAGCGGGCACCGGCAATAAGCATGGCAAAAACGTCACGGCCAAGAACATCAGTACCCAAAATAAAACCAGGAGCGCCGGCCGGCAAATTGTTCCTGCTTAAATCCTGACTCAAAGCATCAGGCACAATAATGTGAGGTATAAGAACCCATAATAGTATTATTAGCAAAAAAATTCCCGAAAGTATAATGCTTGCAGGCAGCCCCTTAATTTTTACAGCATATTTCATAATCAGGACTCACCTCGCTTTTGCGACACAGTTGATTCCTTCTGCATATTAGGGTTAAGCAGATACACCAGTATATCCACAAATGCCGATGTTAAGGAAATGGCAACAGCCAGCATAAGTGCAATAAACTGTACCACCGGCACATCACGGAAGGTAACAGCCGAGGCAAGTAAACTTCCAAGTCCCGGTATGGAAAATATGGACTCCACAAGCACGGTAGAACCAAAAAGGCTTGCAAGAACCAACCCTGTACTGGTCAGCACAGGAGAAGCTGCATTTTTAAGCTGCGCACGCATAATTTTATAAGGTGCAACAGACCTTGACCGCATAAACACTGTATAGTCGGAGCCTATTTCCATAAGCATAGCCTGGCGGGTTATTTTAATAATAAATGCACTAATGCCAAAAGACAGTGTTATGGCAGGCAGTATGAGGTGCCCTACGGTCTGTGCTCCGTACATGGGAAAAATCCTTAGTCTAAAAGCAAAAAAGTATAAAAGCAGCAACCCTACTGCAAAACTTGGCGCAGACGTGCCAACAAGCGCCATCACGTTGATGGCGCCGTCAAGCTTCTTGCCTTTATTCTTAGCCGATATAATGCCAAGCGGCAACCCTAAACAAAGGGAAAAAACTAAGGACATCCCTACAAGCTGAAAGGTTACACCGGCGTGAGGTGACACATGGTCAATAATATTCACATTAGTCCGGATAGACCGGCCAAAATCAAGATTAAGTGCCCCGCTTATCCATCTTGTATACTGAGACAGAAAGGGGTCATCAAGATGGTGTTGAGCACGTATCTGTGCAAGCAGTTCCGGTGTGGCTCTTCTTGTTCCCACCAAATTTCTGGCAGGGTCCCCCGGTGCAAGAAAAAGCAGAGAAAATATGATAAATGAAAGCGAAACCAGTGTAACTAAACACGCTCCCAGTCTTTTAATAATAAATGCTGCTTTTTTCAATACTTCCATCATTCCCTATACGGTTTTTAGTTGAACACTATATGCTGTGTCCAGTTTTCAGACAGCAAAGTAAACGAATTAAAGTTGGAAACACTAATACGCTCACCCCAAGCAATAGCTGACTCGCCCCACCATACCGGCACGTAATAAGCTGTGGCTTGAGCTAAATCGTGAGCCTTTAATAAATTGTCAATTCCGTCTATAGCAGCTACAGTGAGAACAGAATAAATTAAACCGGCAATTTCCTCATTTGTAAAGTTAGCAGGGTTATACCCCGGGCCTGAACCATCAAGGAGCCACGCTGCAATTTCGGCGGGTTCGGCCGTTGTTGCAAAATAAATCATCCAGGCTATACCCTGTTCACCGTCACCAACCTCCGCAAGCCACTGTTCAAGAGGTATTTCTCTCAAACTAACACTTATACCAACTTCACTAAGCGCATCAGCCAACACAAGAGAGGCTCTGCCCACGTTAGGAAAAGAAGAGGGGAACGACACTGTCGTTTCAAAAGGCTCTGCGCCCGAGCGAGCAAACTCTTCCTTGGCTCTTTCAATGTTAAACGTATAATGAGCCAACTGCCCCAGCCTTTGTTTCGCTTCACTTACAGCCATTACAGATGCAAACTGCTCAGGCGGAGTGATTGCCGTGGCAGGTGTTGCATGGCCTCCCAAAATACTGTCAACTATACCGGCAGCATCAACAGCATAAGCAACAGCCCTGCGTACATGTTCATTGTCAAAAGGTTCAACAGTTGGGTCAATAGTAAGACCGTAATAAGAGCGGTCGGCAAAAAACTGCACAGTTGCACCAGAAACAGCACTCCACTGCTCTGACTGCTCAACAGGAATATTAATCATAAAATCGACACTGCCTTGAGTGAAAGCAAGCAGGCGAGTTGCATCGTCAGTTATAAAATCAAAGCGAATTCTGTCAATTTCAGCCTGACCACCCCACCAAAACTCCTGAGCTTCTAATACTACAGAAGAACCAGGGTCAAAGCTTACCACCTTATAAGGGCCGCTGCCTAATAATAAATCCTGAGGAGAACCTATAGCCGTAGCTTGCTCGCCCCAAGCTTGTTGATTAACAAACAGGCCGCCCACATTTGCAATTGCCCAAATAAAGTTAGGATAGGAGCCGTTTAGAGCTATACGCAAAGTAGAATCATCAACTTTTTCAATGGTTTCAATAGTGTCAGGAAAATAAATAGCTACTCCGGGTGATATCTCCGGGTTCATAGCACGCTCAATAGACCAGATAATATCTTCTATAGTAACAAATGAGCCGTCAGAAAACCTTGCATTATCACGGATATTAAAGGTCCATACTGAGTAATCATCCGTCTCCCAAGACTCAGCAAGACCCGGAACAGGCCTGCCCTCATTATTAATAGCCACAAGCCCCTCATTTACAAGGGTAGCTATGTAATAGTTAATGATACCGGATTCTTGGTTAATATCAATGTTGGATATCGCTCCCCCAAGACCAATAACAAGCTCACCGGTTTCATTTTCGGCAGGTGCGCTAACATCATTAGAACTGCAAGCCGCAAGTGCAAAAATAAGTGCCAAAGCAAGAATTACTGCGGCAAAACGGTTGTAATTTTTCATAATCAATCCCTTTCTCTTTGCAAAAATTTTTATAATCAAGAACCGAAAAATTCGTTTATCGCTTCTTCATTAGTCTTAAATTAATACAAATATCCCAAAAAGCAATCATAAATATACTGAAACCTTCACAAAACAATTTTTTTATCTTGAAACAACTTTTCCATAAAAAAGCTCGCTGTTACTGCTCAAACATAATTTCAGTATAATGCTATACAAAATAGTTTGATTTGTCAAGAATAGACTTCTTGCAAAACTCCGCTTTCAGGAGCGTAAAAACCCGGTTTTACAAAAAACTAATTTATATGCCTAGTAGTAGATTAACTTGGCCAACCAATGGTTAAATGAGCGGATTGTTTCACAAAACACCATAGCAACACACCTGCGATATATTGCTATGGTGTTTTTGAAGTTAACTCACTATAAAATGTATTGACAAACTAAATTTAGAGGTATATAGTGGTAATAATTAAAGATTTTTCATTCGGTAGATGAGGCTACCGCAGGGATACGGGTTACTGCCGCAAAGCCGTGGAGACACGGTGAGCTGGTCAACAGTCCATGTCGAATGCAAGGCATGGACTAATGTAATTTCATTAGGAACCGGATATATATCCGGTGGTGTCAACCGATTTTGTACAGCAAAATTTTCAAGCCCTGCGAAGCCAAAGTTTGAACGATGATGAGAGAACGCTTGTAAAGCGTGGCTTTTTTATGTTATTTAGCCAAGCTTATATGCCGTCACTTTATGCCATCGTTGAAATATAAAGCGGTGGCTTTTTTATGTTATAGTGAAATGAATTTAAAACTGCAACGCTTGCGTTGCAAGTTTTAAAGCGGAAGTTCTACAAAATAGTTACATATGTAACTATTTTGTAGAACTAGGCCGGGACGCTAACGCGCCCGCAGCCTGCCTTTGAAACAGGTATCAGAAATTTATCAAGCTAAATTTCCGATACTATTTCAAAGGAATTCCACTATAAATTTAATTGAACGCACCGCACCGCAATCCTGAAAGGGTTAAGATGTAGTCTTTTTTCGCCAAAGGCGAAAAAAACCGTTCGAGCTTGTGACGCTAAAGCCCGTCACAAGACTCTCTCTGACCAGGTGCGTCAAATGTGAACTATAGTGAATAAACTTAAAAATCATCAAACTTGTTTGAAATGATTTTTAAGTTTATTCACGTCCCACTCATTGAGATTCCATTGGATTCGAGATGATGGGGTAGATTAACCGTTGGTCATAGGCCCCCGCTTCTAAGCCGAAGCGTGAGCTTAGGCGAAAGCGGTGGGTGAGCGTTTTGCGGTGAAGCGGGGCTTCTAACTCCCGCTTCACGCAGCGAAGTTTGCGGAGCGAACCCTTTGACTTGTTGCTTTTCTAGTTAATCTACTATATGTTCACATTAGATAGCAAACGACAATTTAAAAGGTGAAAGTAAGCGGTACCCCGAAAATATGAGTCTTTTTGCCTACGGCAAAAATCGTGAGAGTTTACGGCATTGAACCCTGCCGTAAACTCTAACTGACTAGCAGGTGAAGTATTTTCGGGGCGGGGTTGCCGCGTAGCTTGAACCGTTTTTAAATGTCGTTTGTTATAGCTGTATCTCTTTTAAAGGGATACAGCTATAACCCACTATGCATACATACTTTAAAAATAAGAGAGGTGAGAACGGAATGGAATCTGGCAGTAAGTGCAGCCCCGAACCTGGCGGGCGCTGCCTGAGTGTTGTGGCGGAATGCAAAATTAGTTCCATTCCGTCACTTAGAACCTTTTTACCATCTCGCTTTCGCCATATTTTCGAGCTTTTTTTCGTTAACCTAGGGAGAGCCGGTAAACAGGTTCTATGCTAAATCTACTTCAAAATAGTCCTAAAACATTGCAAGAAAAACGCCTTTAAGCATGGCGTTTTTTCGCCTTGTTACTGTCCTTTTTAAAGTGATTTAGCCATAGCATAAAATACGCCTAGAAGGAATAACGGGCTGTACACCCAATGCTTTGTTAAAAAACCAAGGGAGGTACAGACCAATGAACAGAGTTAAAAAAAATATTGCACAAAGAAAAAGGGCACTTGCAGATAAAATACGCCGCAGTGAGGTTCGGGATAGACTAAAGTTTGCCGCCGGTGCTGAAGCCGAAAATATTTTCGTCAGGCTTTCCACGGAATTTGATGGATTAAGCGAGGTCTCTGTAGAAGATTCACGCGATAAGTATGGCAAAAACACTGTAAGCCGCGGAAAAAAAATATCATTGCCTAAACGTATAGCAGATGCTTTTATCAATCCATTTACCGCTATATTGTTTGTGCTTGCTATAGTATCAGCCTTTACAGATATCATATGGGCTGAGCCGGGCGAAGCCGACCCGATGGCTGTTATTATTATCACAACAATGGTTCTTGTTTCAGGAGTATTACGTTTTGTACAGGAAACAAGGAGCGGGCATGCTGCCGAAAATCTGCTGAAGATGATAAAGACTACGACAAATGTGCGCCGGCTTGAAACCGGAAGCCAAGAAATTCCTTTAGAAGATGTAGTTGTTGGTGATATTGTTCATCTTGCGGCAGGTGATATGGTTCCGGCAGATATGCGAATTATCTCTGCAAAAGACCTTTTTATCAGCCAGTCGGCCCTAACCGGCGAAAGTGTGGCAGTAGAGAAAACGCAAAATGCTATACAAACTGATGAGGCATTAACCGAGTTTACAAATCTTGCTTTTATGGGTACTAATGTTATCAGCGGCAGCGCCGTAGGTGTTGTTATAGCCACAGGTGATGACAGTATTTTTGGCGAAATGGCGAAAGAGCTTAACACCAAACCCGTGCAGACCAGCTTTGAAAAAGGAGTTAATACGGTTTCTTGGCTGCTTATAAGGTTTATGCTGGTAATGGTGCCTATAGTGCTGTTTGTTAACGGTTTTACAAAGGGCGATTGGATGCAGGCATCTTTATTTGCCCTGTCTATTGCAGTTGGGCTTACGCCTGAAATGCTTCCAATGATTGTAACCACCTGCCTTGCTAAGGGTGCTGTAGCAATGTCAAAGAAAAAAACTATCATTAAAAATCTAAACTCTATACAGAACCTTGGCTCTATGGATATTCTGTGCACCGACAAAACAGGGACATTGACACAAGACAAAGTAGTTTTACAGTATCATCTCAATATACACGGGCAGGAAGATGCCCGCGTGCTTCGCCACGCTTTCTTAAACAGCTACTACCAGACGGGGTTAAAAAACCTGATGGACTTTGCGATAATTCAAAGAACGCAGGAAGAACAAGACCTGACGGCTGAACTTAAAGATATTGAGGATAGATTTGTTAAAGTCGACGAAATACCATTTGATTTTGAACGCCGCCGTATGAGTGTTGTAGTATCAAACGGAAAAACACAAATGATTACAAAGGGCGCCGTTGAAGAAATGCTTGCGACCTGCAGCTTCGCTGAATACGAAAGTAAAGTAGAACCCCTTACTGATAATATCAAAGCCTACATACTTAAAAAAGTCGAAGAGCTGAACAGCGATGGTATGCGCGTTATTGCCGTAGCGCAAAAAACCAACCCTGCACCTGTTGGTGCTTTTTCCGTGGCGGATGAATCTGAAATGGTGCTAATGGGATACCTTGCCTTTCTTGACCCGCCCAAAAAATCAACTGCCGCCGCAATTAAATCACTGATAGAGCATGGTGTAGAGGTTAAAATACTAACAGGTGACAATGATAAAGTAACCCGCTGTGTCTGCCGTCAAGTTGGCCTCTCAGTTGAACGGATTTTGCTGGGCTCGGACTTAGATGAAATGACAGATGAAGTCTTGGGCAAAACCGCAGAAAAAGTTAGCGTCTTTGCAAAACTGTCCCCTCAGCAAAAAGCAAGAATTATTACTGCACTTAGGGACAATGGGCACAGTGTCGGGTATATGGGCGATGGCATTAACGATGCGGCTGCCATGAAAGCCTCTGATGTAGGCATTTCTGTTGACACTGCTGTTGATATAGCAAAAGAATCTGCTGATGTTATACTGCTTGAAAAAGATTTGATGGTGCTTGAGCAAGGTATCATTGAAGGGCGCAAAACCTACGCAAATATGATTAAGTACATTAAAATGACAGCAAGCTCTAACTTCGGAAATATGTTCTCTGTGCTTGCCGCCAGTGCTTTTTTGCCTTTCATGCCCATGCTGCCTATACATTTAATTCTACTGAATCTGATTTATGACTTATCCTGCACTGCTATATCCTGGGATAATGTAGACAAAGAGTTTTTAGCTGTGCCAAGAAAGTGGGATGCATCTTCCATAGGCAAATTTATGCTGTGGATAGGCCCCACAAGCTCAGTGTTTGATATTACCACTTATTTGCTAATGTATTTCATTATCTGCCCTGCAGTAATTGGCGGGCTAATGTTCCACCAAATTACCGACCCTGCAGCAGCTGCACTTTTTATAGCTGTTTTTCACGCCGGCTGGTTTGTAGAATCTATGTGGACGCAAACCCTTGTTATACACCTTATTCGTACACCTAAAATACCGTTTATACAAAGCCATGCATCTGCCTCAGTTACATTGCTTACTTTTGCAGGCATTGCAGTACTGACAGCAATTCCATTTACCGCTTTTGGCGCATCTATCGGCCTTGCTGCTCTGCCTTTTGCCTTCTTCCCCTGGCTTGGGCTGACTGTCATATTATATATGCTGCTAGTTACGTTATTTAAAGCAATTTTCGTTAAAAGATATGGGGAACTGTTATAATAATTCAACTTGAAAAAAGCCACAAGTTGAATTACACAGATTGCGTTGCAATCTGCCCCACCTTAGCAGCCATGCTGCTTCGGCGGGAGCTGTTCATGCAACTTCAAAACCGTTTCC
>Ga0131853_10012043_pt1 | contig 15827 bp, 15 predicted proteins | sample TergutLab28metaG_FD_92764 | JGI IMG/M metagenome (GOLD analysis project Ga0131853, IMG submission 92764) | Labiotermes labralis P1 segment gut microbial communities from Petit-Saut dam, French Guiana - Lab288 P1 (version 2) (version 2) | ecosystem: Host-associated > Arthropoda: Insects >...
ATTGTCACATGTGAAGATGTCACTACTTATCCTGAAGTTTAGACCTTTTAAGGTCATTACAACCATTATCTTGTAGTGCTAAAAGATTCACATGCTAACACAGGAATTCTTCAAGGTACTTGATGGAAAGAGATAATTGTTAGCTTACATTTTGATTTTATTGGAGCTGTTGAATTTCATCCACTTTTTATGAAATAGTCATAAGCAAGAGTAGAATTCCAAGTTTCCACAATACACATACATGGTTATTCATTTCTTATAAATATTAAGTATTACCAGCTGTTCTTCTTAGCATATCTGTTTTACTTGCATTAGTACAGCATTAGTTACTGACATTTAACTGTGAGCTGACTGAAGTATTGTAGAATGAGGGTTTGGTCTTTGTCAAGTTTTTTGTAGAGGCTAAAAACAGGATATTAATTTCTTGGATAGTGGGAGGAAATGTTTTATATTAAACAAACTGAAGTGTGGCTGTGAAGATGGTTACTTTGTTTGGCATGTGTGAAGAAACCAATTTTTATGTTGTGGTGGAATGTATTTCGGTAGTCCATGTATTTTGGTAGGCAGTGACTATTCAGTTGGCTGCTGGCAGCCAGGGTGCACGTATTGTGTGCAAAAGATAACATAATCTTGGCTGTGAAAACGTGTCTTCAAGCCATGTAGAAGATGGTGAGTGGAGGTGTTCAGCCTGAAGTACTATTTAATGCCCGTAAATGTATTGACCTCTAGGGCTGTTATTGGCCTTCTCATTGGACATAACACCCTGAGGAGACATCTTCACCTAATGGGGCTGTCAGACAGTCCATTGTGTAGGAGGTGTGGAGCAGAGGATGAAACCTCTGTCCACATTCTATGTGAGTGTGAAACTTTGGCTTCACTCGGACATGTGTATCTGGGCTGCTTCTTTTTGGAGCCAGAGGACATCAAGAGTGTAAGTCTGGGGGCCATCTGGAACTTCAGCAAAGCAACAGGGCTCCCATAAATCGATACGGGGCACAAAGAACCCGCCAAGTAAGGCCTAGGTTCATCAGGACAATAAGGTCTCGTACCCGGTCGCAAATCAATCAATGTATTGACCTTGAATGTGATTTTGTTGTCACACTTCCTGTCAGGCATTGCAGAGGTTAGGAATAGAAACACCACACATTCACGGGAGAACTTTATGTAGAATGGTGAAAGAAAAATTGTGTCTCAGTGTTTTCAACTCCACGTAAATTGAGTGTAGTGGTTCAGCCTGCACTCAGATACCACATCACCAACAGCCAATCCCGCTACATAACACCAACACGCCTCAAGTCAGCACAATACAGCCTACACAATAACGCACCAAGTAGTTGCAAGCTCCAGAAGATGGATGTATTAACATCTGAAACATGTTGAGCAGAAAATTGACATAATAAAGCAAGTGTCATCATGTTGGTCTACCTTTATTCAAATATCAAGATGATGCATGGTCCAATACGCATAAGATACAAAACGCAATATTCTGCCAAGAATCCTCATATATGATAAAATATTCCTGTTCTCAAGTTTAATGGCATGCCATCCAGTCACTCCAAAGTGAAGTGTTTGTACAATAAGGAGTGGGTTTTAAATGAGTCAAAACACAACTAAGTTTTTTAGATGATGTGTTATTTTAAACTGACGACATGTTTTGGCTCCTGCTGTGGGCCATCTGCAGGTCACAAAAGTATTTATTCAAGGAAAACTATACAGTATAAGGTGATAAAATATATCAATCTAAAACTCAACGAGTTGTTGTTCAGTATTCTAATGCTGTTCATGACAAGGTTAAGATCTGGATATATCATAAATGTAAGAATATAATAGTCATTTTTTACAGTAGGTTTTATTACTAATCTGCTACTCCGGTTTTTTAAGTACCTAATTAATATGAGAAATTGTCATTTCTCATATTAATGGAAGCCACGTTTGTTACAATTTGACTCTTTAAATGCTGAATTAAGTCCCATCTGCCATTTGCTGGCATTATTAGAAGCTCACCATATTCTCCATGTTAGCAGGGTAGGGGTTAATGGCTGTATATTTTCAGAATGAAAGAGAGATGGAAAGTGTTCAGTGATAAAACATGGCTTGTGTCTGTCTATGATGTGAGTGACCATATACTTGTGTAGAAGCCAAGAATAACAAAATTAGATCACATTGCAGAATAAGTAAAGGGAACTATGATATAACTGTTTTGTTTTAGTAGCACAACATGGCTTCCATAAAGACTGAACCTGATTCAGATGGTGAACTGTACCCATCATCCCACATTGAGAGCCACCATATTGATATAAAAGAGGAAGTGACACCTGTGTTGGTAAGTTTCCCATACATGAAGACAGGAAGTGGTGTGAGTTGTCTGCATCTGTGTCTGTTACTGACCAAATGCAATAGGATGGAAGTTCTGGCTGTTTCTTTGGTATCTATTTATAAAGCTGTGACATGCTGAAATAACTCCTTTGTAGTTTTGCATGCTGTTAATAGCACTGTGCTGTTTATTTCTTCCATTTATGAGTAACATCTTAACCCTGCCCTTATGAAAAATTTGTTATACCCATTCCTATAAGCCATGTGTATCAGTGACCTGCATAATCTGTAATTTGTGCTTGTATTTCTGTAATGAGCAATATTATATTCTTCATCTGATGCAGACAGAATCACTGCAGTTTAAACAAAGAGGAGGCTGTTGGGATGATGTGTCTGTAGATATGGGGGTGTTACTGAAATGGATCTTGTATAATTGGGTATGAGAATTTGGTCTGCAGCAGTAGGGAATTGAATTGAATGGTATTTGGGTTCAAGCTCTTCTGGGCCAGATGCACCTAGGCCTTAAGACAGGCCCTTTGTGCTCCATGTTCTACACTAAGAGGAGCCTTGTTCCTTTAGCAAAGTTCCAGATGGCCCCTATACTTAGTTTCCTGATACCCTCAGGATCCAAAAAAGAAGGAACCCAGATGTGCATGTCTGAGTGAAGCCAAGGCCTCACTCTCACGAAACCTGGACTGAGGTTTCCTCCTCAGTACCGCATTTCCTACAGGTAGTTTTATAACTCAGCCCCATTATATATAAATGTCTTCTCCAGTAAGGAGACCAATAACAACACTGGATTGTGTCCTTTTAAAGGACAGTAATTGGGCCTTTGTAGTCAGGTTAGGGCCAGAAATCAATTCTCCAGCCTGTCTCTGTGCACTACAAGGACCACACCACAATGCCAGATGCTGGTTTTCCATCCAGCGTTTCATATTTATTCTTATATTCTGCCTAGAGACCCCCAAGAAAGACTCAGGTCCAACAAACCATTGAACAGAACTGTCTCTTGTGAGCTTGTTGGCGATTTCATTTCCTTGCACTCCAGCATACCCAGGAACCCAATACAGCCAGCCCCACAGTGTGTCAGAGATATCATTCAACACCTTCTGGCATTGTTGTACCAAGAGAGAAGTTGTTTTGACAGCCTGAAGTGCTTGCAGAGCTGCCTGACTATCAGAGCAAATACTAACATATTTCTCTGGCCTGCCCTCTAATTTCAGTTTCATGAACACAGGCTCATATCGCATATAACTCAGCCTGAAAGACTGTAGCGTGTTTTCGTAGAGAGATGCTGAGCCTTCTATCTATGGATTGCCCATAGATCCCAGGCCCGGTCCCCTCCTCAGTCTGGGACCCATCCGTAAACCAGACGAGCCTTAGCTGTAAGGAAATGTGGTGGGCTGAACACTGTGATTGCATCCACCTTGTTTTGAATCTTTGGCTGCAGTAAGGGACAGACATTTAGCTTGACAAGAAGGACTTACTGCCTGTTGTGTGTGTGTGCAGTGATGCTGTGGGTCTGTAAATCAGTGTTTATTAGTTACTTCTTGAAAGGAGACAAATATTGCCTGATGGTAAAATTAAACGTGTTTGAACTAATTAACCATTAAATGATTTAATTCTTATGTTTTCTGGATAATGGTTCAATTTGATGATAATTTGTCCTACATTAAAACAGTCCAGTATTCCTCATAATTAAATATTGCAAAGATAGGGTGGTTTTAAATTGTATTAACTCTGTGTTTATGGTGATGACTGGTAGTTGTAACGAAGGAGGTTTTGTGCAAAAAGCTGACAGAGGTTTGCTGTAGTGCAAAACATTTTTACAGGCGGTGTATCCTGTTGGATCTCATATCACAGGAAGGTCATGATTAATATGGGTTTTGTGGTTTTACACAACAGTGTCAATGTACGGACAGTTGTAGCAGCTTCATACAGTGAGATGTGTGTAACGTCTTTTCAGGATGGAAGTGAGGCGATGGATATAAAAGTTGAGGAGGTGACAGATGTGAAAGAGGAGGAGGGGGAAGATCCTTTGGCTATAACATGTCCAACATCAGATGCTGAACAAGAGGTGAGTCGTGTGTCCGTGTGCCTACCACAAATTAAATTGCTTATGTACTGATATTTGATACATTGCATCTGACTCTTCTCACTAAATGGCTGCATGCTTTTGGCTGGAGTTTGACAATGTCTTGCTTTTCCTTCTGAAAGAAATAAATTGGGCTGATGATGTCAGCCGTCTGTCTGTTTGTCTTTCCATTAAAACTTTCAGTAGCTGACCTAATTTTGCATATACTGGCATGATTGTAATGGTACAGGGCACCTTCTTTCTCATTACCATACGTGGGAACACTCCACATACCTAGTAACCATATTACGTCACAACAGCGCTCTGTCTCTCCCCCCCGCCCCCCCCCCCCTTCTCTTTCTCTCCAGTATCTGCTCCACGCACCGAACCAGGCACCGTTTTTCATCACAGCACCTCTCTCTCTCTCTGCTTATTGCACTGCTTCCTTCACTGAGCCAAAACAACAACCTGTACCCGTGACCTGCCCACAAACTTGTGGTGTGGAAGCATCTTACTTTATCGTACATATGTGTTATAATAGATCTGCAATAGATATGCAGCTTGCTAAAACGGTAATATGGGTGGGATGCACAGTTATTCCTGCAAGGATTGAGACTGTCATGTTGACGATGCTGGATCGCTACACTGTGTTGACTGACGAATGTTTACTGATGTTTCAAAGGATTGTGGTGACTTCACTTTCAGCTTTAAGGGGTTCACTGCATCTTGTATTTGTACGTTGATGTTGTGGTTGTTTTGTGAATTAGTCTTTATTGGTTACTTCTTCTGGAAAGGAGCCAGATATGGCCTGATGATAAAATTAAATTCATTTGAACTAACTACTATTGAATTAATTATTTAATTATTCTGACTGCTTGTCTTGTAAATTGGTGATTTAGTATTAACGATAAAACAGTCGAGTGTGCTGTGCAGCGTAGTATTTCAAGGAAACTACGGTGTTACTGTGTGTATTTTTAATGATGACTTTGACAATTGCTTAGGAAGAGTTTTATGCAACAAGCTGTTAATGCTTTGCTATAGAGTGGAATGTTTCTAAAGACACACTGTTGTACTTGATGCAGTAAGAGAGCACAGTCATGAGTAATGAGGTTGTGATGGTTTTACACAACTGTGTGGGTTTACAGAGCTTTGTATCAGCTTCGTATAGTGAGATGTGTCTGACGGCCTTTCAGGATGGAAGAGAGGTGATGGATATAAAGCCTGAGGTCATAGATGTGAAGGAGAAGGAGGAGGATCCTTTGGCTGTAACATTATGGTCTGAAAAAGAGGTGAGTTTTGTGTCGGTGTGGCCACTGTGAAGAAGATTTTGTAGACATGTGTAATTAATTGCATTGTCACCAGTAAATGACTGCGTGGTAGTTAACCTTTAAAAGGTGAAACATAACCCGCTTTATATAAGGAATCAGTCTGTACCGCGCTGTAAACACTTTCTACCGCGGTTATAAAAACCAACCAGTTTATGCTGTAAGTGGCACAAGTCGCTCTTTGTTCTGAGATGTACAAAACACTCGATGCAAGCGAGCGTCGTGTGGAATTTTTTAATGTTTAGCTGGGTGGTACATAGAGAAACTGCTAGGCTTTAAAAGGTTAACCCTTTGATGCCGGAATTAAATCCCCCCCCGGCCACTTTAATGGGCCGTTCGGCTATTTAAAGGGCTCACTGCGTGACATATATATATATATGTCGTTAGGCGGCTAAGAGTTAATGTACTTGGACAGGCTTGTCAGCTGGTCTGATTGCACTTTGTTGTACATTGAGTAATGAAGACCTGTTCTGTTTCACCAAGTGTTCATAGTTATACACACGTATTGTACGAGATGCGTTTGGAAAGTGATGGCACTGTTAATGCTGTCTGTCTCTGTGCTGTAATCCAGATTGAGCAAACGTGCGGGTCATTTTGTGGCAGAGTACCCTTCTGGAATTAAGGGTCGGTGTGTATGAGATACTAGACTACTGTCTTGATTTTGCTGTTGGGGCATGTTATGATCGGGTATTGAAAATTTCCTAAACCTGCCACTAGGATCAAAAACAGCTAGTAATACAGATTCTGCCACTCGGTGCCATAGTATCACTGGCTTCTGAGACATTCTGCTGAAGCTGGCGTCCGTAGCCCTTTGTGTTGATTCTCCACGTGTGGTTACTGTTATGCATCGTTGAGTCCATCCCATGATTTATTAATGGCTTGTATGAATGAACAACACATTGCAGCTATGAGGGCTCCATGTCCAGGATATGTCGGAAATTCAGGAGCAATTGTTTGATCGTCATACAAATTTGAGAGTCAGTTCTAGTGGTGGTTCCAAGAGTGGCTGATGCTGTACCACTTGCATAACATAGAAGGGTGGTACTTTCAAGGGGTCAGCAGTGACCACTAACAAAGTGGGCATATATTTTATGAACTGTGTCTGGGAACTACCAGATATTCTCCTATTTATCACATGTTTTTATGATAAAATTTTGTGTGGAGCTTGGAGAAAATGGTAAAGAAACATTACAACTACTACAGGAAGTCTCTGTACCAGAAGCATTGGGCAGGCATACAATTTTCAGATTGCGGAGGCATCTTCTGGTTGCTTGAAAGATGATGGAGGAAGAAGTCTGTTTCTCACCTTGCTCTCTAAAACTGACCACAGTGGTTCAATGATATTTAAGTCTGGTGAGTGTGCTGGCCAGAGAAGATGCTGGAGTGCATATTCATGCTCCTGAGACAAAGACTGAACACTTCTGGCTGCGTGTATTGACGAATTCTCATCTTGACGAATTGTTAGGAAACACCTTCTGGACCAGAGGATACACCTGGTCACTGGCAGTAATTCGACCACTCAGAGTGATAATAGATCCAGCAGAATACAAAGATATTACTGCCCAAATCATTACAGATCTGCTTCCATATTTCACATTTGGAACCAGGCATTCAGAAATATAGGCTTCCTTGGGTGTTTTCCAAACATTAACCTGACCTGATGTTGGGAACAACGTGAAGGACGACTCATCTAACCATATTACATATTTCTGATCATCAGACTTCCAGGTTTTATGATCATCACACTGTCCTCTTTGTCTTTTAGCACTGTTTGCAGTAATCAGAAGTTTAACACTTGCTGCTCTACTGTGGATGCTGGATTTGCGTAGCTGTCATCGGACCATTTTTGTGGAAACAGGGTCTTCAAGATGAATATTGAGTTCTGGTGTCACCTTCGCTGCAATAGTTCTATGATTTTTAGACATAATCGTTTGAATGAATGGTGATCCCTTGCACTTAGCTTTGGTTTTTAGCCGCTGTTCCCCATAGCTAATGATGTTTTCCCATGATCTGTGTATGCCGTCAAAACCTTGGAAACTGGTGTTCTGGGTACACCTAATACAGTGGCCATCTTGGTTACAGATGCTACGGCTGAACACACACCAACAATCTTTTCTCTTTGAAAAATCTGACAAGTCTCCCATTTTGCAGTTCTTTCATATGAACTGTTACTGAATACAATCTGAAGTGCATTGACAGTGGCAGTACACAATGTAAACAAACAGAAGAATAATGAAAGGTACTCATAACTAACATTCTTGCGGTGCAGCCAACACAAACAGTTTTATTCCTAATTCATAGTGTTTCCGTTATGTTATCCACCCCCTGTATGTGCTGTACATAAAGTGGGTGTGTCTTTCTTGCAGCCTTTACAGGTCACTGTACACAGAATTCTTAATTCTAATGTGCGTCATCCCTGTTGTGTGTTGTACAATAGTAAGGAGTTGGTATGTTAACAGTTACAGTCGAACACAACTATATTTGTTACTATATTATAGGAGTTTACAACAACGACATGTTTCTCACTGATTGTACCTACTCTTATCCTAGCTTAAGTAATTATACATATATATATATATATATGAGTATTATATATTACATTATATTATACCTCCTAGCATAAGAAACAGTCCCTATGGGGAATAAAGAAAAATGATATCCAACCAGATACACCTGGGACCACAGTACCCTGTAATATAATGAGATCTCGAACCCGCACCATTACGCCCCAAGACCACTACACGCATGCTAGTATAGCCTAAGCTCTAAGTCTAACCACAACCTGATGATGGCCCACATATAGGGCTGAAACATGTTGTCGTTTTAAACTCCTGGAATATAAAAACAAATATAGTTGTGTTCGACGTTAAGTGTTAACATACTAGAATTCTTAGTTGTTATAAAACACAATATTTCTGTATTTCTTAATTATGAATGAGTGTAATTGTTGCTTTCAGATTTTCTGATATTAATAACAATTAATTATTCGTGTTAGTTTGTGAATATTTGAGTTATAAAACACAATATTTCTGTATTTCTTAATTATGAATGAGTGTAATTGTTTCTTTCAGATTTTCTGATATTAATAACAATTAATCATTCATGTTAGTTTGTGAATATTTGAAATTTTGAAAATAATATCTGATTTTATTCTGTGAACAGAGTACTGTGAACGAACAGGACACCGTATATGCTGCGGAGAACCGAAACTGCTGTGATGTGTGCGGTAAAGTGTTCAGTGATCGATATGGCCTGAAGGTGCATCAGCGCATACATACCGGCGAATGTCCATATACGTGCGATGTGTGTAATAAGTCATTCACACAGCTGAGCCAACTGAAGACGCATCAACGTGTACATACTGGGGAACGTCCATATACCTGTGTTATGTGTAATGAGTCATTTACACAACAGAGTAGTCTGAAGAAACACGAACGAATACATACTGGCGAACGGCCATATACCTGCGAAGTATGTAATAAGTCATTCACTGATCGTGGTACTCTGAAGAATCATCAACGCCTACATACTGGGGAACGTCCGTATACCTGCAAAGTGTGTAATAAGTCATTTTCTCGGCAGCATACTCTGAAGAAACATGAACGCCTACACAATGGAGAGCGCCCATATAGCTGTGAAATGTGTAATAAGTCATTTACTGAGCAAGGCCATCTCAGGGCACATCAACGCCTACATACTGGAGAACGCCCATATGCCTGTGACACATGTAATAAATCGTTCACTCAGTGGGGTGCTCTGAAGAGACATAGACGTGTGCACACTGGAGAACGTCCGTATACCTGTAAGGTGTGTAATAAATCATTTACTGAACAGAGTTCTTTGAAGAAACATGAATATATACACACTGGAGAACGTGCATATACTTGTGATGTATGTAATAAATCATTCACCCAGGGGGGTCCCCTGAAGAGGCATCAACGCCTACATACGGGAGAATTTCCGTATACCTGTGCAGTGTGTAATAAATCATTCACTGAACAGGGTAATCTGAAGATACATCAGCGCCTACATACTGGGGAATGTCCGTATGCATGTGAAGTGTGCAATAAATCATTTACTGATCAGGGTACTCTGAAGAAACATCAGCGCGTACATACCGGAGAACGACCCTTTACCTGCGAAGTGTGTGGCAGATCATTCTCGGAACGGGGTAACCTGAAGAGACATAAACGTATACACACTGGGTAACTTCCCATATAAGTGTGATTTGTGTAACAAGTCATTCACATCTAAGGATGCTGCAAAGGATCACCTGCATATTTGTAGTGTGTAGTGTATGTAGTTCTGCGATGAGTTACCCAAAAACAGGCCTGAGAACTAATTTTGGGACCCTGTCTGGGTGCCAAGGCTAGGTTTCTGTCTTTAAACAGGACACAATCCAGGGCTGTTATTGGCCTTCTCATTGGACATAACACCCTGAGGAGACATCTTCACCTAATGGGGCTGTCAGACAGTCCACTGTGTAGGAGGTGTGGAGCAGAGGATGAAACCTCTGCCCACATTCTTTGTGAATGCGAACCTGCATATCTAGGCTCCTTCTTCTTGGAGCCAGAAGACGACAAGAGTGTAAGTTTGGGGGCCATCTGGAACTTTAGTGAAGCAACAGGGCTCCCATAAATTGATATGAGGCACAAAGGACCCGTTAATTAAGGCCTAGGTGCATTGGGACCATGAGGTCTCGAACCCAATCACAATCAATCAATCAACCTGCGATGAGTCTGACTAAATAATCACTTATGTGAGTGATCTGTGAAAGCAACATCATACATGTGTTGGGCATTATCAATGCATCTGACATAAACACAATGAATTGTATGTTTTTTGAAATACTGTCAGCTGCTGGCACAGATACTGTGTTCATTCCTGTATGTGATGCAACACAAATGTTCTGCGTCTGAGCAGTATTTGAATATGTTTGAATATGCAGCAGTTACAGGTAACACCTGCAGGTTAGTAAATTAATATTGTTATTGTTAAGTATAGTCCCTATTGCAGTGATAGAACTCACCAACCAAAATACAGTAGGGTCTCATTTTGTGATGGTTCGTTTATGACGATTCACTTTTATGACCCTTGTCTAGTTGGACCGAGCACTCCCGACTTGTGGTGCATCACTGTTGCAACTCAAGCATCCTTTCTCTACTTAGCGCTGCACTGGTCCTTGTGGAGTTCAGTATGGGTGCAAGTAACACATCACCATAATAACGACGTATTTAATAAATCAACCCTTTGTTCACAAATCTCTCAGGATACACCAAACTCTTATTCACTCCTGAATAAATGTAGGTACTTCTTACTCTCTCTGTACTTCAAAATCATGAACATATATAGTAGCCAAAGATATGTAGTCTAGTAGCGGCTGCACGGCACTGACCAGCTCAACTGTAGCTAGTGGTTCAAACCATACGACCAGAGTGAGGGTTAAGGAAATGGTCTCAGGAACAGGTAGCAGTTTGGAGGGGAGGGAAAGGAAAACAGGTTAAACAAGAAAACAAAATCTCGAACCCAGTCCATGTATCTGGGTTCGAGGCTCACCAAGGCACAGCACGCTTCTAGCTCTTTTCTGGTGTGCGTGTGTTTCTTCTTTTTCTATTTTAGTGCAGTTCTTTTAACCCTGCTCTGGTACCATGGGGTCTGTGTGACCCAAGTCCTCTTTGACTCACTTTTTTTTTAAACTGTCACGAATAGTGACATCACCTTTTACGTATTTTTTCGTAAGGTCTTCCTAACTATGTCACACACCTGCGCAAGGTTTTGTGTCTTTCCGTTTATTTTTTATTTATGTTTATTTCCACTTGGCGACAAATGGACACCATAGTACCTTCTGTGTAATATAGATAATTGTCTGCAAAATGCAGAAAACGCAGTATGTGTAAAGATGTGTCAAATGTCATGTTCTCGCCATAAAAATAGTCTACCATTTAGAGTTATAAACAAAGCTAGAACGCATTAGACAGCTGGGGAAAATGCGCAGTTGCTCTGCGTAAGACATATAGATCACAGTATTGTGAGGGGTTTAGGGGTTAGAGGGGGATCATTGTGGGTACACAGAGGAGAACACTGACCTTCAAGTGTCCTGCAGCATAAGAAACCTATGCAGTGGTATCGTATAGGAGCGAACAAAATTCCTCCCAACATCGACTCACTGTTTGCGACGTCTTTACAAGTCGTTCGGTCTCGCTGCGCGACGTGTTTAGAAAGCGTTCGGTTGGAAAGGGATCATGGCAAGATGGCGGGGATTGTCGTGCAGTGACGTTCTGGCGTGTTTTGATGTGTTAGGTAACGTCGATAGTGAACATGAGGTCGATATTGAAGATAGTTTGAACTGGGATGAAAGCAACCCGAGTCTAAAGAAGTGTCAGATTTCTACAGTGAAATAAGTGCAAGTGAATCAGATTCGGAAGAGAAGAAAGGTGTTGACAGTGGTGAAATTCTTGGAAAAGATGGATATGTGTGGTCGCAGAAGCCAAAAGCTGTCAGAAGAACACCAATGCGCAATATTGTCAAAGAGAGATCAGGACCAAAAGGGAATGGATATCAAGCAGACACACCCTTGAGATCATTTGAGTTATTTTTCGATGACGCCGTGATAACAGAGATTGTGACATGGACTAACCAGAAGACTGAGAATGTGAAAACCACTTACACAAGCAAACCTGGATTTCTGTACAATACAAGCGTGACAGAAATTCGCGCACTCATAGACATCCTGTTGTTCTTGGGCGCCACAAAGAGCTCCAAAGAAAGTACTGCAAGCATTTGGGCGAAAGATGGTACTGGCAAGCCAATTTGCATAGCAGCGATGAGTCAGAAGCGTTTTTTGTTTCTTGTGTATTGTTTACGCTTTGACGATTCAACCACGAGGGCCCAGCGAAGAGCCGATGACAAGTTCGCACCTATTTGCAACATATACGACAAATTTGTAGTAGCTTGTGAAGCAAACTACACTCCAGGAACTGGTTGTACAGTTGATGAATCTCTCCATGTATTCATAGGAATGTGTAGTTTCAAGCAATGCATACCAAATAAACCGAGTAAATACGGCATCAAGGTATATGTTCTGGCTGATAGCAAAACCTTCTACTTGGTTTCTTCCAAAATTTACACAGGAGCTGGCACTCATGCACTGGGATTGCCAGTCCCAACCCAAGCTGTTCTGGATTTGGTTCCGTCAGTTTCGGGAACAAGCAGAAACATTACCACTGACAATTATTACACGTCACACTCTGGCCATGGAGCTGAATCCCAAAAGCTCACTTTGTTTGGCATGATGAAAAAGAACAAAGTGTGCATTCCACCCAGCTTTTTGGCGAAAGCAGATGAAGGAACAGTTCAATACGCATTGACCATGCAAACAATTTCACTCTGTTTTCCGTTGCTCCAAATAAAAACAAGAGGGTCGTCTTCTTGTCCACTATGCATTCCGAAAAAAAGAGAGACAAGGATACTGGAAAAGAGGAAATAAGCATATTTTACAACCAGGAAAAAGGTGGTGTGGACAGTCATGATCAAATGCGCAGCTTGTACACCACGGCAAGAAAAACAAACCGTTGGCCAATGAGGCTCTTTTATGGAATAATTGACAGCGCTGCGTTGAACGCATTTGTTATTTTCACTGAAAATGTGCCCAACTTTGGAGAACATAAGAAAGAGAAGCAACAGAAATTCTTGAAGGAACTGGCCCTTGCTTTGATCATTCCACATGCACGTCAGAGATTCGAAGTGCAGCAAACACCGCAAGATGTGAAACAGGTCATTCGCAGTTGTGGCATTTTACCGGTACCCTCAGCAGCTCCAAGCACCACCCAGCGTCATTCAGCACAGCACAAGAGATGCTACATTTGTCTCAGATCAAAGGACAAGAAAACCAAATTCATCTGTAATGATTGCAATAACTTCGTGTGCGAAGAGCACAGCAAATCGCTGTGCAACCAATGCCAGGAGTAAAAGTTAGACTTACAGATAATGATACTATATGTAAAATAATCAGAATATCACACATGAAATGTTGTGGAATATTGCATGCATTTTGTAATACATTTTCTGTATATTTCTCTATCCGCTTCTATATATTCAAAAGTTCCTAAGACAAAGTCATGCCTATTTGTCAGTATTTAAGTACAAACCTGTGTTGTGAAGTATTATTTGGGGGAAAAGAATATTGTAATAAATTGTGTTTATGTTCTTCTTTTTACAATGGGGTCATATTGACCCCATGGTACTGTTAACGTAACTTTTTTCATGGTACCAGAGCAGGGTTAAGTTGATTGTGATTTTTCCACCCGTGACGTCCATCAAAAAGGGAGAAAAGAAGAAAAAATCAAAACAGCTGACATTACATTCTTTCTTGATGTCTTCTGAACCACAGCCTGGGCCTTCTTCAACAAAATTAAAAGTGATTTGATTGATATTTTTTTTCAATTATCTGTGTAATTTTCTATATACCCAATTCATTAAATTAAAATTGTATGTCATAATGTAAAGAAATATTGTAAATTATAAAATTATTTGACTAATATGTTTGGCCCATGAACCTATCTCAATTTAAACCATTTAAATAGTACTCATTTTACGACTATTCGATTTACAACCAAATATTCAAGAACGTAACCCCGTTGTAAAATGAGGCCCTACTGTGTACAATCACCAGTCAATTTCTCATGACGAACATGTCCGTAAACTGCAGAGTATAGTCGCTTGTGTTCTGAAAATATTACTGATATTTGTTCAAAATGTCACCCTCTGGGTGCTTTGCTCCTGATACTGTAAATAACCAAGACATGCCATTTGTCTTAATTGTGATTGAGTCCCTGCAATGTCATATTAGTTAATAAGGTTAGGAGTAACTGTACTCATTAACTGAGGGTAGTGGATAACAATTATGTTTGGGGCATGTGATGGCACATTTGGTTGAAGCACTGCGGTACATGCCAGAAAGTCACTGGTTTGATTTCCGATGGTGTCATTGGAGTTTTTCATTGACATAATCTGTCCAGCCACACTATGGCCTGGGGTTGACTCATCTTCTAACAGGAATGAGTACCAGGAATATTTCCTGGGGGGTAAAGGCAGCCAGTACATAGGGCTGACAACCTTACCACCTTCATGTGCCGACTGTCTTGAAATCTGGGAGCCTCAACCTCCTGGAACCCTCAAGCACTGTCCATGTCTGTAATGGGATTCCTTTACCTTTGCAAGTATGTTTGTGTATTAAACAAGCACCAAACTATGATATCATCATCATCATCATCATCATTGGCACAACAGCCCCTTTTGAGCCAAGATCTTCTTCAGAAGCTTCTGCCAACTGTCCCTATTTCTTGCAGCATTCCTCCCAATTTCTCTCCCCCAACTTCCTGGCATCTTCCATCACTCCTACCACTGCAACGAGAACTCTTCTTGTAGCGCTTTGTTCCTCCATACGAATAACATGTCCTGCCCATTTTAATCAATTAATTTTAATGTATGTTACTATATCAGTTCCCTTGTACAATGTATATAGCTCATTGTTCTATTTTATTCTCCGTTGTCATTTGTAGGTCCAAAAATAGCTCTCAAAATTTTCCTTTCAAAAACTCCTAAAATAGCTTTGTCAGATTTTGATAATACCCATGTTTCAGAACCATATGCCAGCACTGGTCTGATCAAGGTCTTATATCATTTCATTTTATTTTTTATGGATAAAAATTGAGAACTAAATTGTCTCTTCAATCCATAAAAGCCTTTATTAGCCATTAAAATACTTTTCTTAATCTCTGCAGAATTGTCATTAACATTTATAAGGGAGCCCAAGTATGTAAAACTCTGTACAGCTTCAAAATTAAAATTCTTAATTTGAAAATACCTCTGTTGATTTTTACTTTCTCTTGTAGCCAAATACTTAGTCTTTTCTCGTTTATCCTTAAGCCCATTTCTCCAGCTGCTCTTTCAGGTGACAGAAAGGCTTCCTTTAATGCCGTTCAGGATCTCGTTATTATATCTATATCATCAGCATATGCCAGGAGTTGGACAGATTTATAAAATATAGTTCCACTCGTCTGTATTCCTGCCTTCCTTACAACCTTTTCCAATGCTAAGTTAAAAAGCAAACAGGC
>Ga0131853_10012044_pt1 | contig 15827 bp, 16 predicted proteins | sample TergutLab28metaG_FD_92764 | JGI IMG/M metagenome (GOLD analysis project Ga0131853, IMG submission 92764) | Labiotermes labralis P1 segment gut microbial communities from Petit-Saut dam, French Guiana - Lab288 P1 (version 2) (version 2) | ecosystem: Host-associated > Arthropoda: Insects >...
CCGGACAGGATGACGCGCCGTCTCTGCTGGGCTTCCTCTGCCGCCTCGGCGCCGGGCCGGACCGTTGTCGCCACTTTCACGCTCCCTTGTGTGATGGGCATCGGTGTGATGGGCATCACCGGCTGACTGTATACATCGGTATACGACTGGGCCAATAGAGCTTCTTCCGGTCGCTATCAGAAATGCCTATAGTGCCTGCGTGGACTACACGATCGCCACGCTCCGGGCCTTCCTGGCCGTCTACGAGACCCGCAGCGTCTCGCGGGCCGCCGACCGGCTGTTCATCAGCCAGCCGTCGGTGACGTATTCCCTCAACCGGCTCCGCCAGGTGTTCGGCGACGACCTGTTCACCCGCCGCGGCGCCGAGATGGTGCCCACCGCGGTCGCGCGCGAGATCCATCCCCGGATCCGGGAGGCGGTGGAGGTCCTGGACGGCGTGCTGCGCGACCCGGCGGACTTCGACCCGGCGGTGTCCCGCCGGACGTTCCGCCTGCAGCTCACCGACATCGGCGCGGCGACGCTGCTGCCCCGCGTGCTCGTCCTCGTCGCGTCGGCGGCGCCCCGTATCCGCATCGAGGCGAGCCAGCTCGACCTGACCCGCGCGCCGGCCCTGGCCGCCACCGGAGACCTGGACGCGTTCGTCTGCACCCAGCGCCTGGACGATCCCCGGCTGCGGCGCGACGAGCTGTTCGAGCAGCACTACCTGGGCGTCTGCGCGGCCGATCACCCGCGACTGCCCGAGCGGCCGTCCCTGGAGCAGTACCTGGCCGAAGGGCACGTGTCCGCGGCCGGCGGCGGCGGGCTCCAGGCCATCGGCGAGGCGCTCGACGCGCTGGGCACCCCGCGCGACGTGCGCGTCGTCCTGGGCGACCTGCTCGCCGTCCCGGCGCTGGTCGCGAGCACGGAGTACGTCGGCTACGTCCCGCGGGTGGTGGCCCTCCGCCGCGACCTGTCCAACGGGGTCCGGTTCTTCGACCTGCCCTTCGACCTGCCCCGCACCACGGTGTCCCTGTATACGCCGCGCCGTGAGGTCGCGTCCCCGGAACTGTCCTGGTTCCGGGAGATCCTGCTGAAGGCGTTCAGCTCTCCGGCCGCGCGGGATCTCGTGTAAATCCGGTCCGGGCGGTCAGCGGGTGAACCAGCCGAGGGGAACCGCGCTGGCCAGCTGCTGGTCTCCGAGATCGTTCGGGTGCAGGCTGTCGCCGGTCTGGCAGGAGGAGCATCCCGTGCTGTTGTAGGCGGCGTTGATGTAGCCGGCGTCGTACGGGCTGGCGATGGCATGGTCGAAGTCGACGACGCCGTCGAAGGCGTGACTGGTCCGGATCCAGTGATTGACGCTCTGCCGCAGCGCCTCGCCCCGGGACGTTCCGAAGTCTCCGCCGTAGGTGGCGGTGGAGCCGAGGAACGGCGTGAGCGTCGCGGCGTAGATCTTCACGCCGCTCGCGTGGGCCATCGTGACCAGCCGCTGGTAGCCCGCTTCGATCTGGGCGGCGGTGACCGTCGGATCGCTGGGCGCGGAGCAGCCGGTGTCCGGCGATCCGCTGAAACCGATGTCGTTAATGCCCTCGAGGAGGATGACGGCTTTCACGCCGGGCTGGGACAGCGCGTCACGGCGGAACCGGTTCAGCGTGCTCTGCCCGTAGCAGCTCGAGTCGTTGAGCACCCGGTTCCCGCTGATGCCCGCGTTCACGACGGACGGCGCCGCGTTCCCGAGCGCCGCGTCCAGGCGCCGGGACAGGTAGTTGGGCCAGCGGGCGTTGGAGTCGACCTCGGAATGGCCGACGTCCGTAATCGAGTCCCCGAAGGCCACGACGGTGCCGGGCGACGCGGAGTTGAGCACGTCGACACCGTCCACGAGGTACCAGGCCCCGGTCTTGGTCGTGTAGGCGGTGCTCGCCGCCTCTCCGGCGTGGTTTCCCGCGGCGACGAAGTTCGTCTGCCAGGCGGCCGCGTGGTAGGTGACCGGGCTCGCCGGGCTGGGGAGGTACAGGTCGACCGCCAGCTCCGTGAGACGCGGTACCCGCAGGTTCACGGCGTCGCTTTCCACTTGCCCGCCGGCGGGGATCGTGACGGAGGAGCGGCCGCCGAAGGTCATCGCGTGACTCGTTCCGGGAGCCAGCCGGGCTCCGTCGAGCACCACGCCGAGGCTGGCGGAGCCGACCGTGACGGGGCTGGTGCCGAACGCGTTGCTGAGCCGTACCCGGACCGCGCTGCCGCTGACGCTGGTGTAGATGATGTTGCGCACCGTCTGGTCGCTGAGCTGCGTCGTGTCGCCGCCCTGGGGGCTGGCGGTCCAGGTCGCCACCCATCCCGGGTTGCCGCTGCCCGTCGCGGCCCCGGCTCCCGCTGGCATCGCCAGGGCGGCTGCCATCAGGATGACCGCTCCTCCCACGCTGGCGGTCACGGCTGCCATCCGTCTGCTCATCCTGCGCATAAGCGGCATGCTCTCCCCTATATGTAAAACTTTTACAATTTCTTATACATCAATGGCACAAAGTGTCAAGACGGGCGAGCGCGCGCTTCAGGCCCGTGTGGGTCTACCGGATCCAGCCCGCGGAGACGACACTGAGGACAGGATCGAGCAGCTGATCAAGGAGGCGTGGTGGGCCGGTGAGCTACGGTTCCTTCTGGCAGACGGCCGCGGCCGATCCCGGCCGGGCCGCCGTGATCGCGGACGGCGGCGCGAGGACCTCCTACGGCCAGCTCGCCGCGCTCGCGAACCGGATCTCCAACGGGCTGCGCGAGCACGGCCTGGACACGGGGGACACTGTCGCGATCCTGATGTCCAACCGGACGGAGTTCCTGGCCGTTCTGCTCGCCGCCCATCAGACCGGGGTGCGCCTGGCCCCGCTGAACCGGCACCTCACCGGCCCGGAGGCCGGGTACATCCTGCACGACTGCGGGGCGCGCCTGCTCATCGGCGACCCGGCGGCCGGCGCCGCGGCCGGCCAGGCCGCGGACCACGCCGGGCTTCCCGCCGCCGCGCGGTTCAGCGTCGGCGCGCTGCCGGGCTTCCAGCCGTTCGAGGACCTGCTCGGCTCGGAGGAACGCCCGGGGACACGCACCTCGGGAACCCAGCTGATGTACAGCTCCGGCACCACCGGCAGGCCGAAGGGAATCGAGCGGACGCCCAGCGGCGCCGACCCGGACGACGAACTCGACCTGATGGCCCAGCGCATCCGCCCGTACGGAGTCACCCCCGGCGGCATCTTCCTGTCCCTCGCCCCGCTGTATCACTCCGCGCCCAATCAGCACACGCTCGGCGCGCTGCAGGTGGCGCAGACGGTGGTACTCGGGTCCGGGTTCGACCCGGGCCACGCCCTCGGCCTCATTGAGCGGCACCGGGTGACCGACACGTTCCTGGTGCCCACGATGATGCACCGGCTGCTGACCGCGCCCGAGCGGGTCCGCACCCGGCACGACCTGTCATCGCTGCGCCTGATCCTGCACGCCGGGGCGATGTGCCCGGTGGCGACCAAACGGGCGATGATCGACTGGCTCGGCCCGATCCTGGTGGAGTATTACGGCGCGAGCGAGTCGGGGAAGGTCACCATGATCACCTCGTCGGACTGGCTGGCGCATCCGGGTTCGGTCGGCCGGCCCGAGCCTCCGGAAACCGATGTCAGGGTGCTCGACGACCTGGGCAACGAGGTGCCGCCCGGGACGACGGGACTGCTGCACCTGAAGAGCCCGCGGCCGTTCCGCTACCGCAACGACCCAGAGAAGACCGAACGTTCCCACCGCGACGGCTACTTCATCCCCGGAGACCTGGGCTACGTCGACGACGCCGGCTGGGTATACCTGTGCGACCGCCGAACGGATCTGATCATCTCGGGCGGGGTCAACATCTACCCGGCCGAGATCGAAGCGGAACTGCTGCAGCACGACGCGATCGCGGACGCGGTCGTGATCGGTGTCCCGGACGAGGAGTGGGGGCAGCGGGTCACGGCGCTGGTCGAACTCCGCCCGGGCCGGACCGGAAGCGAGGAGCTGACCGCCGCGCTGCTGGCCCGCTGCCGGGAGCGCCTGGCCGGCTTCAAAGTGCCGCGTGCCCTGACGGTCGTGCCGCGCTTGCCCCGCACGCCGGCCGGCAAGCTCAGCCGGAGCCAGGTGCGCGAGTCGTACCTGGCCACGGGCCAGGTTTCCGGGTAAGGGACGGCGATTCGAGGCTCACCGGGCGAACCGGCCCAGGAGGTCCGCGAGTTCCCCGGGACGGGAGACATGCGGGCAGTGGCCAGTGTCGATCGCGACCGGGTCGGCGCCCAGGCGCTGGCGTGCGGCCTGGCGCAGCCATTCGGGCCGCAGGGTACGGTCGGCGCCGGGCACGATGGCGGCCCGGGATATCCCGCCGGGCAGGGCGCCGGGCGAGTGCCGGTAGACGGGCGGCGCCGGGTTGAACAGGCGCCGCGTTCCCAGCGCCCATTGCCGGGTCCCGGGATCGCAGTCGTGGAAGAGGAACCGCAGGGCGGCCCCGGGATCGCTGACCGGGTCCGCTCCCAGCCAGTCCGCGTGGAACATGACCTCGCGCCGGGCCTTGATGTCATCGAGCATGCTGGCCCCGCCGGCCAGGTCGGGCACGTAGGCCGCCAGCCACACGGCCGCAGCGGCATCCAGCGTCTCGGCGATGGCGGGCAGCAGGACGCCCGCCCCGGAGTGCGCCACCACGACCGGGCGCTCGCGGACGTCGCGGACCTGCGCGGCCGCGTGACGCGCGTAGCCGGCCGGAGTCCAGTCCTGCGCGTCACCCGTGAGGTCGACTGTCGTGACACCGTGGCCGCGCGCCCGCAGTTCCCCGCTGAGGCGATCCCAGCCGACCGGGGACTGCGTCGTGCCGTGCACGAGGACGAAGTGCGCCATCGGCCCCTCCGGACGGTGAGGTCCCTCCCCCCCCGCATCCTAGTCAGCGGCCCACAGCGTGATTGCGCTGCCGACCCTGCGCGCGCACGCTGAAGGCATGTGCTCGGACCAAGAATTGCACGGGGAGATCCGGGGACTGGTCGCTGTTCGTGACCGTCACCGAGACCGTCGCGCCGGACTCCCACACCGACGTCAGCCTGTGGTTCGTCCTCACCCGGGACAGCAGCCGGGTGCTGACGCCTGACGCTCGGGAGTTCCGCTCGGCGCGGTGGTGGACCAGGGAACAGATCGCGCGGGCCGACCCCGCGGCCTTCGACCCGCACATGGGCCGCATGCTCGGCAAACTCGACCAGGCGGCATCCGGTTGAGCGTCATCGGCGGCGCGCTGGAGACGACGTAGCCATGTCCCGTGGTCTTGCAGTCACCTTCACCGGCGATCAGGTTGTCTTCCCCGCCGATCACCTGTGCCGGGTCGGCGGCACCTTCGACGGCGTGCTGCCGGTATCAGCGATACGGGATGCCGATCCGGCGGCGGCGCCACCGGAAATCCGCACACTGTCCGGGGAGACCCTGTTCGTGTCCGCCACGCAGCGACAGGACCTGGAACGGTTCTGCCGGGCACGTGAGACTGCGGTCCGGAAACGGCCTGATGTGTGGGGTGACCTGCTCGAGCCCTTTGTCGACACCGAGTTCACGCCCGAACGGGAGGCGGCCACGCGAAGCGGCCTTCACCGGGCCGGGCTGACCGACACCGAGATCAGCCAGATACGGGCCACGGTCGGGCCGCTGATGCTCGCCTACAACGCCTTCCACTGGGACGAGTATCATCTCGGCCTGGCCGACCTGCTCGACGCGCTAACCACTGACGCGCTTCCCGGGCACGGCCCCCCGGAACCCGGTATCGAAGAGATCCGCGCCGAGCTCGGCGAGGTCACCCGTTTCTACGCGTGGGCGATGAGAATCGCGAACCGCGCCTGAGTATGCGGCCGCGGCAGCGGCGAGTGAGTGGAACGGAGACTCGTTCGGGGCATTCGATGGGTGACTGTTCGCTAAGTAGCCCGCACTCTGGCGGGATGAGTCCCATGAAAGGGTGCTGTCGGCAGCCGGGAGCGCCCGGACTCGGTGTTCGGCAGCTGGGCACCGCAGGCATCACACGGCGAGGCCGACAATCTCGTAACCCGTACGCGGAAGTCGTCCCGCGACTCCTAGGAAAAACCGTTCCGCCTCCCGGAGAGCGAAGCCTGACCAGGACAACGACCAGCACACTCGCTCCGCTGAACAGCTCCGCCAAGAGAAAGAACAACACGCCGAACGCCGACTCGGCGTGCCCCGAAGTCAGTGCCAGCAGCGTGATGATCCGCGGCCAGACTAGCCAGTTCTGCGCATGGTGCAGACCATCCCCGGGACACCCCAGCGATGGAGCCGTTCGCGACGACGGCGGTGTACCAGCCGGGGTTCATGTCTCGCCGCTGGCAAGTTCGCGTTCGATCTGCTCGATAGTCGGGAGGTTGGTCTGCAGGGGCTCAGGCAGGGACTGCGCGAGCTGGTACTCGGCGATGCCGAGCGGCCGAGCGTTGTCCCGCAGCGCGTACTCGGCTACCACCTCGTTCTTGGTCTTGCACAGGACCAGGCCGATGGTTGCCTGGTCCTGTGCATGCTTCACCTGCGCGTCGATGGCGGTCATATAGAACCCGAGCTGGCCGATGTGCTCGGGCTTAAACTTGCCTGCCTTGATCTCGATGACCACATAGGCGCGGAGCTTGAGGTGGTAGAAGAGCAGGTCGATGAAGAAGTCGTCGTCTCCGACCTCCAGGTGAACCTGCCTGCCCACGTAGGCGAACCCGGCTCCTAGCTCGATGAGGAAGTCGGCGACGTGATCGACCAGGGCCAGCTCGATTTCCCGTTCGCGAGCGTCCTCTTCCAGACCGAGAAAGTCGAGCTTGTAGGGGTCCTTGAGCGATTCGCGGGCCAGGTCTGACTGCACGGCCGGCAGGGTACGGTCGAAGTTGGTGACCGCCTTGCCCTGCCGCTCGACGGCCTTGGCCTCAATCTGCATGGTCAGGGTGTTGCGCGACCAGCCGTGCTCGACCGCGGCGGCGGCGTATCTCAGCCGCAGGCCGCTGTCCTTCAGCTTGGTCAGGAGCGCGATGTTGTGGCCCCACGGAATTTGTCCAACAGGCTGTTGGACAATCTCCTCCTCAGTCCACGCCTCGGCGAACGCGCGCATGTACATGAGGTTCGCCCGGGAGAAGCCGCCCAGGTCGGGGAAGACCGCGCGCAGATCATGAGCCAGGCGCGCGACGACCTTGCCACCCCACCCCAGTGATTCCTGGCGGTCGATGATGTCCCGGCCGATCTGCCAGTAAAGCCGAAGCAGCTCGGTGTTGACCGTCAGCGCGGCCCGCTGCTAGGCGGCGTAGATGCGGACCTTGAGATCGGCCAGCCAGGCTGTGTAACCCTCCGGCGGCTGATTGAGTGCGGGTACCTTCTCGGACACAAGTCAAGTCTGCCAGCAAGGACTGACAATTCCTCGGACCGACGGCTGTTCGTCACCGCTGAACTCAGGCATTCGCCAGGCTCCCGGGCCAGGCCGCGAAGCGGCAACTGAGCGCACCCACAGAACATCCAGGTAAGAACCGAAGAATCAGCCGGGCCGCGGAAACGCTCGGCCGCGTCGGTCGGCGGGTATTTCGCTGTTCTGCCGAGACCATCCCGCTGTGCCTAGACTCGGAGGGCTAGGTTGCCGTTCATGAGCCGTTCTTACGTGGTCACGGGAAGCGGGCAGGGTATCGGGCGGGCCATCGCAGAGCGCCTGCTGGCCGACGGGAGCACCGTCGTCGTGCTGGACCGCGACGAGGCCGCACTGGGCTGGACCACTAGCCACCCCGCAGAAGCCCGGCTGATCGCCCTGGCGGGCGATGCGGCGGAGGAGTCCGTCACCGATCAGGCCGCCGCGCTGGCCCAGGCTGCGGGACCGCTGGCGGGGTGGGTGAACAACGCCGCCGTGTTCGCCGACGCGTGGCTGGATGCCGTGCCCGCCGCACGGATGTCGGCCCTGATCATGGCGAACATAAGCCTGGCTGTTGCCGGGTCCGCGTCCGCGATCCGGGCATTCAGGGCCTCCGGGACCGTCGGCGCGATCGTCAACGTCTCCTCCCACCAGGCCCAGCGGCCCGTCCGCGGCGCACTGCCGTACGCTACCGCCAAGGCCGCGATCGAGGGCCTAACGCGGGCGCTGGCCGTCGATTACGGGCCCGGCGGCATCCGGGTGAACGCGGTCGCGCTCGGCTCTGTCGCCACCGTCCGGTACGAGGCTTACCTGGCCGGCCAGCAGCCTGCGGCCGCGGCGCGGGCGGAGGAGCAGATGCGCGCCCTGCACCCGCTGGGGAGGGTCGGCCAGCCCGCAGAGGTCGCGGCCGCCGTCGCCTGGCTGCTGTCGGGACAGGCCAGCTTCATCAACGGCGCCATCGTGCCCGTTGACGGCGGACGCTCCGCGTCCGGGCCGGACCCCGAGCAAGCGTGACCAGGCGAGGCGGCGCACAGGCAGGAACGAAAGGGCGCACCGACCTTCCGTTCTGGCACGGTCGCGAACCTGCAGAAGAGCCAGCCACGAGCCGCTCAGATCGGCGGCTCGGATCGCCATAGTCGCGCAGTGTCCCACCCACGTCCGGTGACCTTAACCGAATTAGCGCAACGGAGTGGCCAGGGTCTGTAGCAGCCAGGAGTATTCCGGTCTGCGGCCGGGGTCCGGGCATGGTTTTCATGCAGTGCGTGCACGGGCAGCAGCCGGAGCGCAGCCGCAGGCAACCGTGCTGATCGGTCACGACGCCCGGCGACGCGGGTGGCCAGCCAGTGACGGAACGTAGGATGACAAGCGGAGCACGTTCCCGTGGTTGAACATCTGGAACCGCATACGATCGGTGACCCGATATTTCTAGACGTGACGCCGGAGGTGGGTGTGAGCAAGCCGGAGCCCGTGAGGCTCACCGAGAAGGAGGTCCACCTTCGGCCACGAGGCCCGGTGGAATTTACCAAGCTGGACTACTCGCCTTCGCGAATCGTCATGGGCGGAACGACATTTGTGTGGGACCCGGGTCTCGACGGCGTCTATGGCGGTGAAGGTTTCCTGGAAACGAGCCCGGACCAGCCGGGTGAGAGGCATCTCGACTCTGACGAGCTGCTCTATTTGATCTCGGGCCGGATGCGACTGCAGATTGACATTTCCGGTGGAAAGACGACCGAGGTGCCGCTGAGCGCGGGGGAGGCGGTGATCGTGCCCCGGAACGAATGGCATCGGCTCGTGATCGATGAGCCGAGCCGGTATCTGTGGTTCGGATCCGGCCGCACAGAGCTGAGAAAGAGCTGACGCGCGCGCGGGTCACCGGCCAAGCTGCCCGGCCGCGCAGCAGAATAACCATTCTGGCGCGCCTGAACTGACCAGCATCACCAGGCTCAAGGACGCGCCGATCGGCGGCTTGGGACGTGTGTGCTGGTGTCATGCCGCTCGCATTATGTGAGTCCGGCCTTGTCAAGCCGAGCGTCCCCGAAATCGGCAGTGCTGCCGCAGGTCGTGTTGCATTCACCTCTGTGTCGTGTGGTCCAGATCGCCGAGGCGGCCGTCTGGGCACGCGTTCTGCGACGGTCAGCCAGACACGAGGAGGCGGCACCGGTGACGGGCAAGATCCCGCAGCGGCCGGCAGTGCCGCCCGCCGTGCTCGCGCGTAGTCCGTGCCCGCCCGTCCCGCTCACGCTCTTGCTGGCGGACGACGACGCTGAGGAGGCGCAGGATGCTTCACGTGTCCGCGGCCAGCAGCGGGCCGAAGATCTCTTCCCCGAGCGCCCGGGCCTCCTGCTGGCCGAGGACCCGTCCGGGGGCCTCCGGGTGCCGGGCGGCGAACGCCCCGGCGTTGTCACGGGTGGCGAAGAAGCGCAGGTACCCGCAGCACACCGCCGCGGACGGCCCGCTCCCGGCGCGGGCGCCGTAGAACACCACCGTGCTCCGCGGGTGCCACCTCGCGGTGCCGCCGGCAAAGGCGACGCGGACCGGTTCGCCGCTGACCGGGTCGGCGGAGTCGATCACCGTGTCCGCGCCGAGCATCGCCGCGATGCCCAGCGCGTCGATCGCGCACATCGAGGCCACCGTCACCCCGGACGGCAAGGTGACCTCGATCCCGGTGGGCCGGGCGGAGAACGGGTAGGCCGCGACGATCAGCCCGTGCTCGTCCAGCGTGAGGAAGTCCCCGGCCGCCAGCGTCGCGAGCACTGCCCGCGCCGAGACGCCCCGCGGCGCGGCGACCCCCTCCAGCACGGCAGGGTCCGGGGCGCGCCCGGTCGCGGCGAAGGCGCGCAGCACCGCCTGCTGCACCGCGCGCTGCCCGCCCTCGGCCGGCGCCCGCCGTCCCCGCCCGCCTCTGCCGACGGCCACCGCGGCCGGAGCCTCGCCCGGGCAGCACTCCGCCGCGGCGATCGCGGCGCGCAACTGCCCGGCGCCCGGCGCGCCCTGCACCCGGCCCTGCTCGTCCCGGTACAGCCGGCACGAGAGGCTGGCGCCGGTCCCCGGCCCGGCGAACGGGTCGCGCCCGTCGATCAGCACGGTGGGCGAGCCGTGCATCCCGTATTCCTCAGCCAGCTCCGCCGTTCCCGCCACCCGCCGCTCCACGGTCACATCCGGGCGGCCGGCCAGCGCCTCGGCCAGCCGCTGCTCGACCAGCGGGCCGTTCGGGCACCCAGGCACCGTCAGCACCTCGATCCGCATCCCCGCCACCTCCTGCTCTGGAATACCCGTCCTCTGGCAAGGCAGACGTTCCAGTCCGCCGGAAGGTCAAGAGGCACCGTGAAAAGCATCCGCATCGGGGTCCTTCCCTCCGCGGCCGGCACCACCCGGGCGAGGAACTCGCCGCCGAGATCGAGCAGCTGCGCGACGCGCTACTCCGGCACCGGTAGCAGGCGATGCCGGAACATGCCCAGAACGATCATTCCCGCGCGCCCGCGATCACGCGGAGGAACCAGAGACCAGCCGCGCAGAACGGCGGTTCCCGGACGTCGTCGATGACCGGTCGGTATCCCGGCGGAGGATCCGAGCAGCCTGATCGCGGCCAGGAAATGGCCGTCAGCCTTCCCCTGTCCGGAAGGACGCCTGCCACAGCAGGCGGTCGTCGGCGCTGCTGCCGATGGTGTCCAGCAGCGTGTCGAGGTCGGCGAATTCCTGCCACGAGTCCCGGCGGCTGGCGGCGGCGAGCCTTGCCACCAGCAGGTCTTCCAGGTCGGGGACCCGTTTGCCTTTCCAGATCTTGTCGGCCACGCTGACCATCAGGTCTTCGGCGCCGGTGCCGGGCTCGTGCCAGGAGGCGTGGGTCGCGGCGAAGCGGGCCAGGTCCGGGGAGATTCCCCGGGAGAGCAGGAGCTCGCGGCCGCCTTCCTCGTGGGCGGCGCCGGGTCCGGTGAGCTCGGCGGGGAATACGGTCTTGCCGATGTCATGGGTGGCGGCGCCGAACAGCATGGCGTCCCGGTCGAAGTCCAGCGCCGGGCAGCAGCGGTCTGCCCAGTCGGCCAGCTGGCAGGCGACGTCGTGGACGAGCCGCAGGTGGGCCGCGAGCCGCGGCGGTGCCTGCACTTGCTCCAGCAAGTCCGCGGCACGGCCGGGCAGCAGCCGCAGCGGCGGGCTGCACGGGCCGCGGAGCGCGCTGTCCAGCATGCCGGGGACGGTCACCCGCCAACTGTACGGGCATCAAGGCCGAAGTACCACGCAGAACACCTGGATCTGCATGCCCGCCGGGCAAGCACTCACGATCCGGGACCCGCGCGTAACGGCGGGACTGCGTGCTCATGGCCAATGAGTGGGCGCGCCAGGAATACTCTCCCGTGGATGGCGCCCGCCACAAAGGTGCTCTGAAATCCGATGGCCCGGCCGAGGCGGCGCTATGTACCGTTAGCCGGTGCGCGTAGTGATGTGGGGCGGAGCTCCCGGTATCGGCAAGACCACTGTCGCCCGGCGCCTCATGGGACTTGCCGCCGCCGGGCCGGACCTCGTCCAGTGGGTCGACGTCGACAGCCTGTGGCTTCACCAGCCATGGCGGGTCGATGAGCGGATGAAGACGATGGTGCATGAGAACCTGCGCGCCGTGGCCCGTCACGCGGCCCAGGCCAGCGTCGATGTCCTGGTGATCACCTGGGTGTTCCAGTCCGCCGAGATGCACCGCCTCGTCGCCGCGCTGCTTCCCCCTGACGCACAGGCCATGTCGGTCCAGCTGCACGCGGGACACGACGCGTGGGCCCGCCGCTTCGAGGCGGACCCCGAACGGCCGGGACTGAATGAGCACTACGAGAGCCGGTACGCGGAAGCCCAGGCAACCCCAGCCGACCACGTGGTGGACACCGACGGGCTTACCCCTGCCGAGATCGCGCGCCGGATAGCCGACGTGGTCGCGCTCGGCGGCCAGGAGGAAGAGTCCGCGGCGGCGTCATAGACCCGAGTCCGGCTCCTATCTGGCCGACTCGGAAGGGCCCTGCCCGGGCAGCAGCCCCGCAGACCAGCCAATTCTGAAGCGATTCCAGCCGACTTGTGGCTCATCCGATACCGCTCAGATCGGCGGTTCGTGTACTTGCCGTTAGAGCTGACGCCGTCACTCGTGAGCAGGAAGCGGGCCGGGTCGGCCGGTCGGCGGGGCGTGTGAGCACAGGAACAATGATCGCCGCTGCGATGTCAACGATGCGCGGATACTCTTGCGCCATGGCAGAAGGGCCGCGGATCTACTCCTACGTGGGGCCCGCTGAGATACTGGCGAGAGCCCGGCCGCGGAGCCCGGGTCGGGCAGTGCTGGCCCGCGAGAACATCCCCGGCTCGGACGAGCCGTTCACGTTCGTCGTCGACCTGGAGGGCACCCTGCGGCTGGCTCCCCGCCGCAGCGAGCACGTGGCCTGCGCAGGAGGCAGGCCGGTCTTGAGCGCGGGCGAGATCACCTTCGAGCCGGGGCCGGACGGCCCGGAAGTCACTTCGGCCACGAACCAGTCGACCGGGTACTGCCCGGAACCGGGCTCGTGGACGGCCGTCGCCGCCGCGCTCGACCGGATCGGGGTGCCCCGCCCCGGCCGGTTCACCGACGAGTTCCATTTCCGGCGCTACTCCCGGTGCGAGGAGCGCAACATCGTCAAAGACGGTGACTTTGCCTGCGCTATCTGCGAGGCCGACCTCCCTGCTGCATGGAACTTCGGCAGTGCCGCCGGGGACGCATCCTAGCGTCAGGAGCGCCACGCGCAGACGGGCCGAGGAGGACAGGCAGGTCTCGCGGTCATACACAGAACGTCCGGGTCTGCACCGCCGTGACTCGCTCCGCTAAGAACCGGGCGAGCGCTCCGAACGGCGGATCAGGCGTTTCCAGTCACACTGCCCGGTACGGTTCGTTGATCAGCGCGGCGGTCAGGTCGGCCATGATCTCGCGCAGGGTTCCTCTCACGAGGCGCGACTCGATGCCGAGAGCAAGTGCTTCCAGCATCTCGTCATGGAAGGGCAGCAGGTAGTGATGCAGGTGCCGCAAGGGGCCGTCGGCGTGAGACGGGTGCTCCGCGCTGACCCTGATCGCTTCCTCAATCCAGCGGGAGTTGATCACCTCGTGAACGCGGTGGCCGACCAGTCCCCTGCCGTGCAGCGGGTGTCTCCTGAGCGCATCGTCGGTGGGCCCGCCGAACCGCAGCTCCGCGCAGCCCCACAGTTCGATCACCGCGAACGGGGACGGATTCTCGTCATCGGGTGAGGCCACCGTCACGGAGGTGCCATCCCAGTCAGGGTCAGGCCGGCTGGCCAGGCACGCGAGAAGCACCCGCGACCTGTTGGAGACCAGGTGCGGGAGCGGCGCGCCGGTATTCCACTGCGGCCCGATGTCGATAACCTGCGCGTACTGCTCTCCGAGGCCCGCAGCGAGCTTCCGCTCGGCGGCCCACTGCCGCTCCAGAGCAGCCACCAACTCGTCCATGGTGTCCGCGCCCAGCCTGCGGGTCAGTTGGTCGACCTGCTCGCGTGCAGCGGCCAGGTCACGCTCGAAATCATCATGCACGCGGCAATTCTGGCACCGATGGCGACGCACAGAACCACCTGATCCGCGCGTTCAAACCGGCGAACATAGAGCTCTCGTAACCCTCTCATGACGGCAGATCTGGTGTTACGATCCCGCTCAATCTACCTGCGTTCCGTCTGGGGCGGTCAGATGGTGAACCTCAGGTTGCGCGCGGCGCGGTCGCCCAGCTGGGCGTTCCCGGTCCACGTCACAAGGCCGGAGTCGATCTGCCGCTGCGGGTCGATCCGGCCCGCTGCCAGCTGGATGAAGGTCGTCGTGTCGGTGGTCAGTTCCACGTCCGGGTGCTCGACGTGGTCGACCGCCCTGGCCCGGCCGTCGACGACGACCGGCAGGTCGCGGCCGACCGGCCCGGTGAGGTGGAACACGATGCTGGCGCCTTCCGGCAATCCGATCTTCTTGCCGACGATGTAGCCGATCGAGCTCTCCACTTGGGCGAGAGCGATCTCCGCGCGCGGCCCGGTGTCGTCGGACGGCCAGCCGAGCGGCGTGCTGATGTCACGCTCGTGCACCCAGAAATCGAAGATCCGGATCTCCAGGAACTCCCCGTAGCTGCGCGGCCCGACCGGTGTCCAGGACTGCCTCGCCAGGTCGGCCTCGGCCAGCCCGGCCAGGTCAGTCCGGCGTCTGGCGAAGATCTCACCGATGCACGCCGCGAATGCCGCGTCTTCCAGGGCAGCCGTCTCATCTTGGTACGTGCCGATCCGGTCCACCGGCGGCAGGTCGCCCGCGGATTCGGGCAGCCAGCCGGTCATCACCCGTTCCATCATCCCGAGATGGGCGATCACGCCGCGCATGTCCCAGTCCGGGCACAGGGACTGCGCGCGCCACCGGGCGGCGTCCATCCGGCCGGCCAGCGACTCGATCGCGTCATAGCACTGCTCCAGCGAGGCCCGGATGACGGCCAGCCCGGTCACGATGTCTCCTTCTGAATGGTGATCCAGTCGCGTGCCTCAAGGTAAGGCCGGAAGGTCTCCGCGACAGCTGTCAGATCGCGCTGGCTCTTCGGCCGCTGCACCTCGTACAGCTGCGGGAACTCCAGCCAGCCGGTGAGCAGGTGCCACAGCCGCACCGCCGCCGGGCCGGTCGGCGGCTTGATCAGCACCGGGCCGAACAGCGCCTGGCTGCCTTCGAAGACCAGCGTCGGCACGCCCCAGCCGCCCAGGCGGGCGAGCCGGTCGTGATCGGCCCTCACCTCCTCGGTCGTGCTGGGGTCGTCGATGGCCTGGCCGACCAGGGCGGGATCGAGGTCAAGCTGCCGTAGCAGTTCCTCCGCTACCTCCCGGCGGTGCGGCTTGCGGCCCTCCACGTGCAGCGCGGTCGCGGCGGCCAGGTACCAGCGGTCAAGCAGGCCCGGGTCAGCTCGCCGCAGCAGCGCGCCGATCCGCATCATCGACCACCCGTAGGACCAGTCCCGCTCCCACGGGTGCTTCTTGCCCTCGGCCCGGTTGACCTCCTCCAGGCTGAAGAACCGCCAGCGCACGTCAAGTCCGAGCTGCTCACGCACCTCCCGGATCCACAGCGAGGCCTGGTAGGCCCACGGGCACATGATGTCGAAGTGGAAATCGACGGCACCGACCGGACCGGTGGCTGGCTCAGCAAGCATGCGGCTAGCGCTATCACGCCTCCACCGGAATGTCCACGCACACCCGTGGTCATGGCGTAGCACTTGGGCGAGATACATAAATAAACGTCGATGTAGAGCGAAGTCGTCCCGGGCTGCGGTCAGAGGCGGGAGGCCCCGGGGGAGCGCGAGGGACCAACCCGGCTCAATTCCGTACGAAAAGCCAGCCGAACGCTACTGTGAGTCAAACACGGAACAAAGGGGATGGAGAGTCGATGAGCGCAGAACCCGGCTGGGCGCCGGAGGGGATCGACAGCACCAAGGCGAACATCGCCCGC
>Ga0131853_10012046_pt1 | contig 15825 bp, 15 predicted proteins | sample TergutLab28metaG_FD_92764 | JGI IMG/M metagenome (GOLD analysis project Ga0131853, IMG submission 92764) | Labiotermes labralis P1 segment gut microbial communities from Petit-Saut dam, French Guiana - Lab288 P1 (version 2) (version 2) | ecosystem: Host-associated > Arthropoda: Insects >...
AATCTTTCACTAATCTTGATTACCGCCGCACTCGCTCCCGGCTATCAGCCATATCCTCTCTCAAGGCTTTCGCAAGCACGAGGAGTAATTTAACACGCCTTCTTTAAAATGTCAAGCGCTTTTGTAAAGTTTCTTTCAAATTTTTGAAATATTTTTGCTAAAATTATTACCGCATCATTAATCACTATTACACAAGCACTTAAGGCAATATTCTTACCCTCATGGTAGCATGAGGGTATTGACATGTCAATAAATTTTTTTAGGAGGATTTTAAAATGGCAGAAGACAATGGATTTACAGACGCACAAAAAGAAGAAGCCAAAAAACGAGCCGACTACAAATGTGAATGTGAAAGAAAAACATGCGGACACGCCGGAAGGTGCAACAGCAAAAAAGATTTAGAAGTTCACCATATAAAGGCACTAAAAGATGGCGGCAAGAGCATTCCTAGCAATGCTGAGGTTTTATGCTATGAATGCCATAAAAACACAAGGTCGTATGGTAAACATTAACAATTAATACAAAAAAAGAGGGCTTTTGCCCTCTTTTACAGATTTTGCAACCTGCTAAAATCTAATTCTAATCCTTTAAAAAGAGCAGACTGTATCTTTATTTCGTTACGATGGATAGTCTCTATGTATTTACCATCACTACCCAATAAATAAGTATACACCAAATATGGTGTGCGTACTACCCAATACTCCTTTACACCAGCCCGTTCGTAATTAAGCTTTTTTTTACCCAAATCGTTATTAATGGTACTGGGTGAACCTATTTCAATAATAAAATCAGGAGCGCCAACTATGCATTGCTCGGTATATTTACTTAAATCGCATAACACCAGCAAGTCGGGGCGGTAAATGGTGTCTTCATCTTCAAATAGCTGTACGTCAAAATCGGGAATGACTATATAACCTTTATTATCAAAATAATTGAATAACTGCACATTAAGGTAACTATATAGTTTTTGATGCCCGCCAGTTGGCGAAGGCGACATTAAAAGCAGCCCTTCATCAAGTTCATACCGTTGTTCTTCAAGATAAGGAAGCTTGTAATAATCTTCCACAGTATAATAACCTTCTTGCAATACTTCTTTCATAGTTTTAGTATAACCTGCTTTAAAGATGTTGGCAAGTATTGCTTGAAAGAACTAACTAATCTTATTGGTTATGCCAGCTAAACTGAACTACGAACTTTACAATAGATGCAGGCATTAGCAATAAGTTTTAAGTAGCGAAAATTTAGTAAAAGAGAGGAAAAAACTTTTTAAACAGCTAGTTAATATTTTACTTAACTACTGATCAACAAGTTTTTTGCCTAGTGCATTAGCAAATATTTCTAATACTTCTTCACCCATCTCTATTGTTTGACTAGCCTCTTCAGGATTTTTCCTATGCTGAGAGCCAAAAGTATCTAGCTTGATATATTGTTCCCCATCTTGTTTAAAAACGCTATAGGTAGCTTTCCATACTGCTGGATTTATTCGAGCTACTTTGTTGCTATGTTGTAAAACTTCTTTTATTACTAATGCCATCTTACTACTCCTACTTATATATTATCCACGCATACCAACTATACTATAATTATCTGCACGGTTATTTCTTACTGAAGTAACTCTTAGTAACACCGAATAGACTACACCATTCCACTCTCTCGTATAACTAAAAGTATCACCCATTCTTACAGGAGAAAAATCACTAAGTAGCGTTCTTAACCCTACCCAAACAGCTTCAGGTATCGTAGTAGTTGGCCAACCATTTATTTTACTTACAATATTTTGTTCAATAAATCTAGCGCTATCTGAAAACTCTGTGGCTGTCATATTTCCTGCCGGGTTCATAACATGCCCAAATACATTTTGGCTAATCACCAATAAACCCATCATTAACAAAACCTTCACTCTTCTCATCATAAACCCTCTCTTTTATAGTAATTTACTACCTATTTCTCTGCTCTTAAAGGGAGAGATTCTTAATAGCATAGCTGTTAGGATACAATAGGCTAGCCTATTGTTTTCGAGTCTTTAAACCCAAATAATAGCCCTATTTCAATAGAACTTCCAACAAACTACATCACCCCAATGCTTTGTAGATACCCGCGCATTACCTCATTAATAGTAGCCGATAAATCTTTGCCGGTCTTTTTTAAGCCAGCTAACACATCGCTATCAAACTGAATGGTTTGCTCGGCCTCTATGCCATTAGGAAACATTAGCTTACCGTGCCTGCGGGCGGTTTTAAGCATGTCGTCGGTAATTTCGGGGGCGTCGGGGTCGGTAAGATCGGGCTCGCCGCTGTCGGCAATTCGCCGCATACGGGCACGGTCATCATCGGTTATGCTTGCTAAAGCCTGTTTTAACGTCATTGTTACTACTGCCATCGTATAACTCCTTTTCTTTTCTACCTGCGGGACGTACCGATATTAAACGAATTTTTCTCTTTCGCTGTGTCCAACATACCGATATTAACCTACCATCATACTTTCCTACAGTTATTTTACGCATTTCACCGTAATCAAATCTGTCATCAATAAATTCAACATGGCCTTTATCGGCCCAAACGGTAATTCCTTCAAGCAACCTATAGCCGTGTTTGGCCATATTAGCTTCGTTCTTCTTTTCGTCCCACTCAAATTGCATTTTTATGCCTTAATAAAAATCATTAGCAAAGCCTATTAAAACATTACTAACTTGTATAGCGGCATTTCTTGCCTCAAAAGAGTTAGCTCCATGCCAAAAAACAGCACTTCTATAGCTACGAAAAGCATTTATAAAGCCATTCCAGTATATTCTATAAAGCGGATTATCTCTATTTTCAACCAATACATGATAATGAGAAAGAAACCTACTAAAAGGTACTGTGCCTCCATCTGCAAATCTTGGCAATACTATCTGATGAATCCTAAATAACTCATTTTCATCTAAAGTTGCCATATCTTGCTCACTTAAGGTAGCGCAAGATATAAGAAACAATCCTATACTTGTTAGAAGAATTTTTTTAATAGCTGTTACCATTTAATACTTCCATGTCTTTAATATTAGCTATGTTCAGTATACATTACATAAATTAATCTGTCAACAAAAAGAGGGCTTTCGCCCCCTTCTCTTTAAATCCTCAACCTTTCTTTAGTAAATTTCACCACCTCTGCCGCCGTACTTAAAACCAGCGCCTCACCCGCTACAGCTTGCAGTTCGGCCAACGTATAGTTCCGCAAGGCCGCTTTAATTTCGGCTATCTCCACGCCGGCTACCGCCAGCTCGGTTACACCCAGCCCCACAAAGAGTAAAGCCGTTACCTTATCACTAGCCGCTGCGCCGCAAACGGCCACCGGTTTATTGTGCTTGGCAGCTCCTTTGCAAAGCAACGCTATTAAATTAAGCACCGCCGGGTCGCCGGCTTTAGCAATGCTAGCCAAACGGCTGCTGGTACGGTCCATCGCTAGAGTGTACTGAGTTAAATCGTTGGTGCCTACACTAAAAAAATCCACCTTACGAGCAAATTGCTCGGCCAATATCATCACCGCCGGCGTTTCGGCCATAATACCAAATTTAGGCCCCTCTTTGGGTTTAATGTTTAACTTAGCCAACTCTTCATCAAATAGTTTGCGGATAAAATCTACTTCACCCAGCAAGGCAATCATCGGTACCATAATTTTTAATCTATTTAATGGTGTACATTTAAGCAAGGCCCGTATTTGTGTGCGGTAAAGCTCTTCGTTATCATAGGCAATGCGCATACCGCGTATACCCAGCAGAGGGTTATCTTCTTTAGGAATATGCACATAAACAATCGGTTTATCACCGCCCGCATCAAGCAGGCGCACCGTAACTTCGTGGTTAGTGGCCTCCAGCAGGCCCTGATAAACCTCTAGTTGCTCGGCCTCGCTGGGCGACGTTTGCCGCCCTTCAAATAAAAACTCGCTGCGTACAAGGCCATAACCTTCGGCCCCTAACTGCGTTGCTTTAACACCCTCTTCTACGCTGCTTACGTTCCCGCTTACCTCTACGCGGTGGCCATCTTTGGTGATGGCCGGCTCTAAAGCCACCGCCAAAATAGCCTCTTTATGTTTGATAATTTCTTTAATTTTTTGTTGATAATCTTGCTGCGTATCGGCGTTAGGGTTAGTAATTAATAATTCTTTATTACCATCAATTATCATCACCGTATCGGCCGGTATTTTTAATAACGATGGCGGGGCATTATAGAGCGAAGGCAAGCCGCCATTACGCAGCATAATGGCCGCATGGCCCGTTGGGCTGCCCAACACACTAACGGCCCCTACCACATTTTTATTAAAGCTGCTCACCATACTGGGTGTAAATTCGTGGGCAATAACGATAGTCCCCGCCGGATACTCCATTGCTGGTGGTGCACCTACCAATACATCTAGCACCTGGTCGCCTACATCGTACATATCAATGGCACGGGCCGCGAGGTAACTGCTGCTGCTTTTAGCTAACTGCTCGGCTTCGTGGTTAATAACTTGCTGCCAAGCGTAAGCGGCGGTTTTACCTGCTTTAATGAGCTCTTCGGCCCGGCTGTACAAAGCGGGGTCTTCCATAAAAGAAAGATGCGCCTCGAGGATAGCTTTTGTTTCGTTATCAGCCGTATTGATAGCCGTTTTAATAGCTTTACCGGCACTATACAGGGCTTCGGCTAATTTTTCGGCTTCGTTAGCTGCATTATCTACAGCCTCTTCCGGTAACTCCCGTTGTTTGCGTTCTAATAAATAAGCTGTGCCTATGGCCAAACCCGGACTAGCTACCGCTATGGAGGTGGCAGCCTCAGCGGCAAAATTAATTATTTTATCGCTTACCTCAGCTTTAACCGCCAGATTGACAAATTTCTGTTTGGCTTCTTCGGCTTTAATATCCTCGCCGGCGCCGGTGCTTAAGTAGTGGCTTAAGTTCTCCAGCCTTCTCTCGGCATTAGCCACAAAACGCACTTTATCGCCTTTAGCCAGCTGTAGATTCATAATGGCCGATAAGCTTTTAGCGTCAACCGGCTGCGCACCCTCTTTCTCCAGCATAACGGCCCCGTTAATCATTTGCGCCTGCTTAACCACATTATTAGCCGGCCGGGCATGCAAACCGTTGGGGTTGATAATAGTTAGCCATTCACCGTTATGCCAGCTTTGCGGGTTAAAATTATGTATCGCCGCTGCCGGAGCGGCCTCATTAAGAGCCGCACTAAATAAATTATCACCTTCGTTCACTGTGGTTGCGGCAGTAGCCGTAATAACGGCCGTACTATCGGTTACAATAATAATTACCATCGAACCGGGAGCATTGGCCCTAATATATTTTAAATCGGCCTTAATAAGTTTATCACCAACTTTAACGCGTTTACCTACTTTAGTTAGCACTTTAAAGCCGGTACCACCTAAATTGACCGTATCTATACCGATGTGGATAAGCACCTCTGTGCCATCATCGGCTTTAATAACGACGGCATGGCCATTTTTATTGATGGTGGCCACTAAGCCGTTAATAGGAGCAGTAATGACGGCGCTTTTATCTTGGTTACTTTCTATAGCAAGGCCATCGCCCAGCATTTTTTGGGCAAAGGCTGCATCCGGCACATCTTTTAAGGCCACTACCTTACCACTTAATGGTGCATAAACTTGCATTTTAGCTCTCCTTTGGCTGTAATAGTCTTACTATAGTATAACATAGTATTATTTTTAAGCAAGATAAATTTTAGGTAACTATCTAAAGGACCCAGCAGGAACAAAAGTAGACGGCTATGTAAAAGCGCTTAATGTCTATAATTAAAGTTTTTGCTATCGCCAGCCTATCCCCTCCCTGAAGGGTCGGGGTATTAGACCCGTGCCTACGCAATAAAGAGCATTGACACTCGCCCCTTAACCATTGTAAACTAAATAATTATGCCTTATTTAATGGTTAAAGAGATAGAGTTAGCCTACGGCGAACGCAAATTACTTAACAAAGTTAGCCTAACCCTAGATGAAAACAGCCGGGCCGCCTTAGCCGGCGCAAACGGGGCCGGTAAATCTACTTTGCTTAAAATTATTGCCGGCGGCAAAGCCGATAGCGGCGAAATTACAGCCAGTAAAGATTTGCTGTTAAGTTATATGAGCCAAGATATTGGTGTAAGGCTTAGTTTAACTTTATTGCAGCTGGCCGATAGCGCTTTTGCCCGTTTTTATGCCAAAGAAGAAGCTATGGCTGCCTTAGATAGTTTAGCCGATGACGAAAGCCTGCTTAAACGCAGTTTATTGCAAGACGAACTTATGCACAGCAATTTTTACCGGCGCGAAGGGTTAATAGATGCCACCTTAATTGGGTTAGGTTTTAAACGGCCCGATTTTAACAAACAACTTAGCCACTTTAGCAGCGGCTGGCATAAGCGGGCAATGCTGGCTAAAGTACTGCTGGAAGACGGCGATATATTACTTTTAGATGAGCCCTCTAACTACCTAGATTTAGAATCTTCGGCTTATTTGCTGGATTGGCTTAAACGTTTTAGGGGCGGCGTACTTATGGTAAGCCACGACCGCGATTTTTTAGATAAAGCCAGCAGCGAAACCCTCGAGTTATTTAACGGCCAAATTAAACGCTACAACTGCAATTACAGCAACTACGAAAAACGCCGGCAGGCCGAGCTGGAACAACTGGTCGCACTACAGGCCCAGCAAGCTGAGCGTAAAGAGCAAATTTTAAATTTTGTTAATAAATACGGGGCCAAAGCCAGCAAGGCGGCGCAAGCTCAAAGCCGCTTAAAAGAGTTGGATAAAATCGATTTTGTGCAGCTGCCGCCGGCTTTGCAAAAAGTTACCATCAACTTTCCGCCGCCGCCGCCCTGCGGCGAGCGTGTACTTTATATGGAAAATTTAGCCAAAAGTTACGGCTATAAAGAAGTTTTTTCGGGCTTAACCCTTTTAGCCGGCAAAGGTGAAAAAATAGCTGTGGTTGGCCCTAATGGGGCCGGCAAAAGTAGTCTTTTACGGATTATCGGCGGTTACGATAAAAAAAATTTTGCCGGTTTTTTAAAGTACGGCGCCGGCGTAGAGGTGGGTTACTTTAGCGAAGATACCCACGAACCGTTTATCGGTAAAACTGTTTTAGAAGAGCTGGAAGCCGCTGCCGCCGTAAGTAAGCAGGCCGAGCTGCGTAACCTGCTGGCCGCTTTTTTATTTAGAGATGACGATGTCCATAAGCCGGTAGCCGGCCTTTCGGGTGGTGAACGAGCAAGATTGCTGCTGCTAAAATTATTTTTAAAGCCTTTTAATTTATTGGTGCTTGATGAGCCTACCAACCACCTTGATATTCAGGCTAAAGATGCCCTGCTTAATGCTTTACAAAATTATGGCGGTACTTTGCTTTTTGTAAGCCACGACCGGTACTTTTTACAAAAACTAGCCCAATATATCCTAAAAATTGATAGTACCCCTAAATTTTATAACGGCGGCTTTACTTATTACGAGGAACAAGTGGCTAAAGAAACCTTTGGCGGCTCTTTAAAGGTAAATAACGAAGTTAAAGTTATTACCAACAATCAACTACAGCGCCAAGAGGGTAAACGGCAGGCAACCGAAGAACGGCGGCGCGAACGCCGGGAAGCCGAACTACTTAAACAAATTGAAGATTTAGAAACTCAAAAAAACCAGTTGGAAGAATTATTAACTTTACCGGAGGTGTATAGTAACGGCCTTAAAGTGAAAGATATACAAGAAAAAATAACCAAAGTAACTGGCCGGCTAACCGCTAGTTATACCGAATGGGAGCAACTAACCAATAATTAACTAAAGGAACTGTTATAATACAAAATATTTTTAATTACTGCTGTAAACCGGTTGACTTATTCGTTATTATTTTGTACTATTATATCAGTCTTTTTTTACCAAAAATCGGTGTTTTAATTACTGTGGAGCCTAATAATGAACTTTAAACTAAATCTTCGTACAAAAACTTTGTTAATATTATTTGGGGTAATAACACCCGGCTTCGTACTCCTTGTCCTTATTTTTACCAGCCGTATTAACGCCAATTATCAAAATTTTTCTCCCAGAGATATTTTAAGCCTTTTTTGGGCCTTTGCCGGCATAGGTTTAGTATTGGTACTGCTTGTTAATGCGGTATTAATTAATATGGTAGTTAAACTCATTAAAGAAGTTAGTAATTTTATAACGACCGTTGAAAACGGCGACTTAACCCATATTATAAGTGAAAAAATTTACAGCCGCAGCGATGAGATAGGCGAACTGGCTAAGCATAGCAATGCGATGAAAACGCGTTTGCACTACGAAATAGAGCTAGTTTATGATGTAGCCGATGAAGTTAAACTTTTGTGTAAAGAAATAGACAAAGATAGCGACATCATTGCCGATAGCAGCAGTACCCAAGCCGCCAATTCTGAAGAGATTAGCGCCAGTATAGAAGAACTGAGCAGCACTATTGCCAGCAACACCGAAAATGCTAAAAACACCGAAGATTTAGCTAAAAAAATAGTAAACAACGCTCAAAAAGGCGGGGCCGAAGTGGATAGAACTGTAGAAGCTATGCAAAGTATTGCCGAAAAAATTGGCATTATCGAGGATATTGCCAGCCAAACTAACTTACTGGCCCTTAATGCCGCCATCGAAGCGGCCCGTGCCGGTGATGCCGGGCGTGGCTTTGCCGTTGTAGCCGGCGAAGTACGCAAGCTGGCCGAACGCAGCGCCGTTAGCGCCACCGAAATTAGCGAACTATCTAAAAGCAGCCTAGAAATAGCCAATAGCGCCGGTAGTTCTATCAATAAAATTATTCCCCGCATTCAGGAAACTGCCGAACTTATCCAAGAGGTATCTACAACTACTTCACATCAAAAAGCAGGGATTAACCAAATAGAGGCCGCTATAAACCAATTAAGCCATAGCACCCAAAACAACGCCAGCAGCAGCGAGCATTTAGCCAGCGCCGTAACATCTTTACTTAGCGAAATCGATAAGCTAGAAAAAGAAATTGCTTACTTTAAAATTAACCGAAGTAAAACTAAATTAATAGGTAACAACTAGTAGATAATAGTTTTGTTAGTTATGCGCTGCTTTAACGGTATTAGCCATTAGCATAGCTACCGTTAAGGGGCCTACGCCGCCGGGTACCGGGCTGTAAGCCGCTGGCGTAGCGTCATCAAGCAACATATCACCTACAAGGCCGCTGTCGGTACGGCTAATGCCTACATCTATCACCACCGTACCGGCTTTTAACTGGCTGCTTTTAATAAAGTGCGGCTTACCTGCGGCCGAAACTATTATATCGGCCATAGCCAGCTCGTTAGCCAAATTAGCGGTAGCGCTATGGGCTATGGTAACGGTGGCCGTAGCCTGTAATAAAAGCTGTGCCACCGGCTGGCCCACAATGGCGCTGCTGCCAATTACTAACGCCTTTTTAGCCGCCGGCGGCCTTTGGTAAAAACGAAGTAGTTCCATAACGGCTAAAGCTGTGCAGGGCGTAAAGTAAAATTCGTTATCGCCGCTTAATAAACGGCCCCTGTTTAAAGGGTGCAAACCATCAACATCTTTATAAGGATTAATAGCTTCGGCTATTTTATGGGCATTAATATGGCCCGGCAAAGGCAGTTGGCAAATAACAGCGTTAATGTTACTATCGTTATTTAAATTATTAATATTAGCCAGTAACTCGGCCTCTGTGATGTTAACGGGATATTGGTAAAGCCGGGTATTAATGCCCAGCCGGCCGGCTATTTTTTGTTTATGACCAATATAAACAAGGCTGGCCGGGTTATCGCCCACCAAAATAATGGCTAACTGGGGTATCACCCCTTTAGCTTGTAAAAGCTGCACCTGCCCGCTTAATTGTGTATAAATTTTTTCGGTAATGGGTTTAGCCAGCAGTTCTGTAACTTGCATACTAAAACCCATCAATAGTAGTTAGCGGCAAAGCATCGTAAAGCTGTAATAAATTGCCCTGCCCTACACTAATATGGTTACGGTTAGTAAAAGCTAAATCATTTGCCCATTCTCCGCGCTGATTAACATAAAGATTCCACGCCGTGCTGGAGCTATTTAAGGCATCAAGGCTACGCATTAAATAAGCCCCTTGCTCGGAAGAACCGTTGCCTAAATGGTAATAAACCACACTAATATTATTGTAAGCGCGCATTAATAACGAGCTTAGCTCTAAAATATCGAGGTCGGCCAGCATACCGGCGGCGCTTAAAGCCAGTCTATCTTCTTCCAGCTCGTTAATTAATCTAAAGTAAAACCCCTGCGATAAGGCAAAGCTTTCTCTGGCCGCAAAGGTTGTAGCTAAACTAAATAAAATATTACGGTTATAACGGTCCATTTCGTGGGCTAAATAAAAATTGTGCAAGGCCAGCTCAAAATCGTCCCGGTTATAATAGATAACACCCATTTTATAGCGTACATTAGCCGTATCGTACCCATCTAACACCGCTCTATCAAAAAAGATTAAGGCCGAGTTAAAATCGCTGGAGTGGTTATAATAAAGCCTGCCCAATTCGGCATAGATACTGGCATGGCGGCTGCTGGGGCTAAGTACCCGGCGGTCTTTGGCATCTTCGTATTGCCTAAGCGCCTCTAAAAAGGCTATCTCGGCTTGCCGTGTTTCGCCCTCACGCAAGAGTAAACGGCCTAAACGTGCATAAATATTTATGCTCATCTCTAATTGAGCACGCGAGAAAGGCGTTTGCATTTCGAGGTGAGCCCTAGCTAAGTTTAAAGCCATGCGTTCTTCGGCCCGTTCGTTAATAATATTAAAGTAGCGGGCTAACTGATAGTGCACCGCCGGCACCGTTTCATCGTGCTCAAGGGCTAACCTAAGCACCTCTACCACATTGTGGTATTCGCGGTTATCTAGATACCAGCCGGCCAAATTGGCATAAATTTGCGCATGCACCACCGGCCTTGGCAGCTCTACCGTTAAAGCCACCATACGCCTAATTTCTTGCGGCTGATTAGTTTTAATAAAGTAATTTAATAACCTTACCCGTAAATCGTCGGTAAAACGGGTACTTAAAATAGAAGCATAAACGATACGCGCCCGTTCAAAAAAGTACGGGTCTTCATCGCCCCACTCCATTAAGTTATCGCCCTGCGCCATCATTATTTGGTAATCGTTTTTATTAACCGTATTTAAAAATTGCTCATAAATTGCATCGGCCCTAGCAAAATCAGCGCGGTTATGCTCAAAAAGACCGTAGGCTAAAAAGGCACGCCGGCTACGCGGGTTAAAATGAATTAGCTGGCCATACTTTAAACGCGCTAAGTTAAATTCGCGCTGTTCCTCAAAGGCGGCGGCATAACGTAAAAACCAGTTATGGCTGAAGATACCCCTAACGCCTCTAATGTTAAGACCCGCAGAGTTACCGCCAATATTAATGTTACCCAGCTGCCAGCCCTCAAAAGCAATTCTAAAATATTCCAGCGCCGCGCTGTAATTTAGCTGTCTGATAGCATTATAACCGGCCCGGTAGTAAAAATGAGCCTGCAACGGCCGGTAAACAAAATTAAGCAATAAGGTAGTCAAAAGGGCCACAAAAGCTAAGCCGGCCGCATAGGTACGCACCTTAGGCCAAACATTATTAACAAAAACATACCTAAAGCCTTGCTGGCTATGCTCAAAGGCCTCTCCGGTGCTTTTTTCGTAAAAATTAGATACTAAAATGCGTACCCCAGTGGCCTTACGCACTTCGTTGGCTAAGTTACGGGCACTTACCTGCTTTAAAATTTTACGCGTTACATTATAAACGGTAGCCGCCGGTATATCTTCGTTAATTAATAACTCTTGCAAAGCTATTTTTAAATTACGCGGCATTTTTGCCAAATGCTCACGGATTATCTTTAACTGCTCGGCGGTAAAAACTAATTTTTCCGGTGTTATTTCTTCGTCGTAATCGTCTTCAGCACTGTCCTCATCGAGTGAGGGGGCCATATCTTCGTATTTAGGTTTATCAAAAACGGCGCTAAAATCGCCTAAATTAAAATCTTCGCTGCCTTCTTCTTCCTCACCACCTTCTTCGAGCGGAAAATCTAAATCTGTATCGGCTTCGGGTATTTCTAAGCTGCTGATGCCGCCCATAAAAGAGCCGGCTGCTCTCTCGCTTTCATCTAATGGCTCGGCAGTTAAATCATCTTCGGTTGCCGCTAAGCCGGCTTCAACATTAAGCTCCGGCTCGTCATCTAAGCCGCCTACACTTAAATCATCTATATCAAGGCCGTCAATATCTAAGCCATCAATGCTTAAATTATCATCGGCTTCGGGGGCGCCCGCAGCCTCGTTTACTTCGTCCGGCTGCTCAGTAAAAATATCGGCCGGAGCTTCGGCTTCTTCCAAAACATCTTCGGGAACCGTTATATTTTCGTTTAAAAAAGCATTTAAATCATCGTTATCGGCAAGGTTATTGTCAAAGTCATCTAATTCAAAGTTAGGCAGCTCTTCGTCTAAAGCGGTTAAGTCGGAGCCTTCCTGAAGACCAATTTCATCGGCTACATCGGCGCCGTCTTCGTTAGTTAAATTTCCTTCGGCTGCCGGTTCGTTTAGATTGGCAGCTTCGTCTTCTTCGTCAGCTGGTTCGGCTTCTTCGTCGTTAAGGTAGCTGTTACGCTCGGGCGGCGGCGCTACATTTTCGATAGCTTCGCCGTGTTCTTCCCGCCATACCGCCTCATCAGAAAGATTATTAATAAGGTTTTTAAACTGGTTTAACTCATCTATACTTGGCATAACTTACCTAACTTTTCGGCTTAAAATTATCTTTTCTTAAGGGTTACCGCCGGCTAATGCACCCATTTTATAATGAGGCCGAGCCGGCTAAATCTACCTCAAACCAAAACAACACGCCATCGTTTATATTACTAAAGCCAAAATTATTACCCGTAGCCCGTCCAATGGCCGCCACAATAGACAGGCCAATGCCGCTGCCGCCAATATCGCGCTGGCGGGCATCATCTATTTTATAAAAAGCTTGCCAAATATCACCGGCTTTATCTTCGGCAATGTGGCTGCCGCTATTAAAAACCTCCAGCCGTGCCTTATCGTTGTGCCGGTAAACCGCCAGCTCGATATTTTTGGGACCGGCTACATGGTCTAGGGCATTGTTAAGATAGTTGGTAATTACTTGCTCGGTGCGCTCAATATCGGCATTAACCGTAAGCTCTTCTACCTTAGTAATTAAAGATATTTGCCGGCCGGCAAAAATAGGGCGGTAACGTTTGGCTATATCTAAGCACAGTAAATCGATAGCAAACGGTAAGCTTTCTATTTTAAAGCTGCCGGATTCCAGCTGAGCTAAATCGAGCATACTTTTTATAAGGTTGTTCATTTTTTCGGCCTCTTCGCTTATCACTTTGGCATAACGCTGGCCATCGGCTGAGAGCGGCGGGGTTGTAAGCTGCGTAAGCATTTCGGTGTAACCGCTAATTAAAAAGAGCGGCGATTTTAACTCGTGCGAAACATCGCTGATAAATTTTTTACGCATTATCTCATTTTTTTTGCCTAAATCGACATCGGCTTTAAGCCGCTTATTTTGCTCGGCCAACACGGCAATCGCGGCCCGCAGCTGCTCGCTAAGCCAGTTAATATCACGCGCTAAGTCGGTAAATTCGTTATTGCCGCGCAGCGGGACTTCGGCTACTAAATTAGAGTTAGCCAGCTTACGCGTGGCCCGGCTTATCTCTACAATAGGTTTGGTAAAGTAACGCGCTAAAATAAAAGCCAATAAAATACAAACTAAAGTTACAATACCGGCCACCAGCCAAGTTAGCCGGTTAGCAATAGCCGCATTTTCTTGGATTTGAGCTAAAGGATAACTAATTTGTAACTCGTAACGGTTGCTTAAAGTTTCTTGGTAACCAAGTATATCTATATTAAAACCCACTCCCTGCCTAGTTATATAAAGCAAGCCATTACCTACCTGCTGCACATTTTGAAGAAACTCGGGCCGCGGTAAACGAGTTACATTGTTAGGCATAACACGATGGCTGCCCCTAAACATATTATTGGTATTATTAGGGCGCGGATAAATCAACTGGCCGCGGCTATCAAAAACCGTTACCATAATGGGGCTATCACCAATAAACCTATCCAGCTGCAAATGCAGGCTGCTCCATTCGGCGCTATAAAGCCTGTTTTCAAAGAGGGCGCGGCTTAGTTCGGCCACCCTTAAGATTTGCTCTTTTTTACTATTTAAATAAAATTGGTAGCCATAAAGGGTATTAACAGTAAGCAACACCCCTGTAAAAAAAAGGGGGATACTTATCATTATGACAAAAAATTTTAATCTTAAAGTAATACGCATAAGAATTAAGAATTAAGAATTACTACAATTTATTGATTCTTAATTGTTTATTACCTCAAATTTATAGCCAAAACCGCGCTCGGCCAGCAGCATATTACTTTTGCTGCCCAGCTTTACCCTAAGCCTTGCCATATGTACATCTACCGTACGCAAAGTACCTACATAATCGCTGCCCCATACATCGTAAAGCAATTTTTCACGGCTAATTACTTTACTAGTATTTTGCATTAAATAAACCAGCAAATTATATTCGGTAGGGCTTAACTGGATAGGCTCGCCATCTACCAACACTTTATGGGTAAGGGCATTTACCACTATACCATTAACGTTTATTTCGTCGGTTATCTTTTTACCCATTTGCAAACGCCTTTCGATACGCGCAATTAAAGCGCTAGGTTTGATGGGCTTACTCACAAAATCATCGGCCCCAACCTCAAAGGCTAAACGTTCATCTAACTCTTCGCTGCGGGCCGTTAGCATAATAGCCGGCAGCTCTGGTTTAATTTCTTTAATTTTTTTGCAAACGGCATAACCATCGTAAACCGGCATCATTAAATCGATAATAGCCAAATCAATAGCATCTTTATTATTATTAAATAATGCTAAGGCTTCGCCGCCGTCTTTGGCTTCAATAACATTAAAGCCGGCATTTTTTAAAATTTCGCCCAATAAGGCCCTAATTTTAAATTCGTCATCGGCAATTAGTACTGTACGTTTATCGCTCATTAATGTTTCCACCTGCCCGTTATTATAGCATTATTTTATTATTTGCCTATAATCTTACCGCTTAATTTACCAATTTGTAACAGCAACGCCATAATTATTTTTTAAAGCCGGCTTACCTAACTATACGTTCTACAATAATATCTATTGCCCTTACATCGCCGCGCACAATAGCCGGCTGCGGTTCGCGGTTTTGCCAAATAGGAGCCGTTTGATTGGGTACAAAAACCCGGGCAATAAGACCATAATTTTTAGTTAAATCTATATTTTGCCTATGTATACGCAGCGAATACGGCACCGGCATTTGGCGGGGCGATTCTACCATCATTTTAGCAATTAAGGCGCCGGCACGGCCGTCATCAAGCAGCTCGACAAGCTCTACCTCTACCCAAAAAGGATACGGCGGCACGGTGTTATCGATATACCTTACGGTGCCTTGCACTACTAAATGGCTGCTTTGCGGGGCCGGTTGCTCGGGAATGATAACTTGCGATGGGGTACGGCAGGCCGCTAACAGCACTACTAAGGCGATAACCTTTTTCATTTTTTCCTCTTAGTTGCTAAGTAAACTAGCTAAAATTTAAAGCTTTGGTGGAGCTTATTAACTTATCGGCCAGCAAAGAAAAAATAAATAATAGTTGAAAATTAAGAAATAAAAATTAATAACCGGTATCTTCCAATGATTAATTGTTACTTTTTAATAATTAATTTTAAAGTGTAGCTATAGCCCTCCGAAAGTTGTGTACTAAGGAGAAACACTATGCCCAATCAATTAAACCACGCCGTAAAAATTATTATGCAAAACTACCCCATCTTTCCTGCCGGT
>Ga0131853_10012047_pt1 | contig 15824 bp, 12 predicted proteins | sample TergutLab28metaG_FD_92764 | JGI IMG/M metagenome (GOLD analysis project Ga0131853, IMG submission 92764) | Labiotermes labralis P1 segment gut microbial communities from Petit-Saut dam, French Guiana - Lab288 P1 (version 2) (version 2) | ecosystem: Host-associated > Arthropoda: Insects >...
GGCCGTGAAGCAGACCACTTACTGCATCAAGTGCCGAGGTTAAGAATGAAAGGAGTTGCACCTCCGGTCCACCAATATGCCTTCATGGCAAGTACAGGGACAATTTTACAATTTTACCTCTAACTGCTGTACCTTTCCTTTCCTTGTTATATAACACTCAGAATATTATACAGTACTTCTCTTCTGATTTATTGTTCTATATTAAATCTCTCACAAGCTCAATTTTCAGAGCCGCGCGATGTAAGTTTGTAGCGACTTGGAAATGTGGGATTCAATTGTAAGGCTGTTCGCCCCTTCCCGCAGCTCAGTTCAGCGACGTGATAATTAGAGCGAGTTCGCTCGCAGCAATACCGTCCTGTCTACAGCCCTAATGGATCCACCGTATATTCGCGCGCCGCTTCTAGAGCCGGATGATTAATAAAATCGCGTGTTACTGTTTCTTTGTGCCTCGTGATGCCTGCGTTCTATCTGAAGGCTGAAGAAGTAAAGTAAATGATTTCCTTGTACTCATCATCGATTTTACCGTCTCTTCCTTGATACTCTTTCGACGTGTTGTACCCTGCCGTACCTGCTACACTGCGGCTACGGAAAGAAGTCACACGCATATTCAGGATGTTAATACTTGAGGTTTTGCACTCGGTGTTATCCCACGCCCCCTCTCAGCCTGCTCTATCTCAAACGGCCCATCTCAAGTGACCATACTAGCATTCGTTGAATGAAGCCTAACGTTCGAAAACAGACATGGAGGCGGCAGATCCACAGCACTTCTTTCCACGGCCTCGTTATAGATGTTAATATGCACAATTCACATCCCAGACATTGCACAGTATGTTTCTGTCCTGCCATATATCACGCAGTGTATTCATGTCGGGAGAGTAGCCAGCAGAATTCTGCGAGCTTGGCGCCTGTATACAAGAGGGAGCGCGAAAGGGTCCGTTATTAGCAGACTTGCAAGTGAAATCGAACGCGCCACTTATCCCAAGGAAACACCGCGTCACTGTGCCAGGTCTGCTGTTTTCAGATAAGGCCATATTTATCTTATCTGAAACGGCAGGCTCCGAGGGGCTCGCGCATCCTCTCGACTGTAGTACGTATTAGGGTTGAGGTCACCTTCGCCTGTGATGAGTATGCCCGTTGTCTTCCAGCTATGGTCGTACGTATACGGCCTTATTTCCGCAAAAATGCTATCCCTTTTCACCGTACTGTTAACACGATATGTAATAACAGGATCCCTTACGTCTGTTCGGCATTTTACACCCTCATGTTCCCTGCAACTGAACTGTGTACTCGTTCTCACTACCGAACAACTCATGAAGGAAGGCAAGTTCAAAATACTATAGAATAGAATATGCACAAACACAGGCAACGCACCACTTTCTGGCCCAAACAGAAGATCTTGATTTATTTGATAAAATTATAAATACTACAAAGAAAATTCAGAAGCATTATCAGACGCCAGTAAAGATGGTTTGTATACACTAACGCTCGGAATACGCAGTGTGTCTTAACGCCGGAAACCATGGCAAACTGGCGTTATAAACGTTGCTAATAAATTATTAGAAAAGTGACCAAGTTCAAATATTTGGTGATAACAGCAAACAGCAAAACTAATTTCAGGAAAATAATTACGACCAGTTACATATAGGTAATGAGTTTGCAATATATTTCAGAATAGTTTACTGTTTCCTCACTTGTGCGAAAACACGCACGTTTGCGTTAACAAACTTTAACCACACTCGGCGTTCTTTTTTTTTTTATGGCCGGACTCTTCCACCTCTTATTTATTACATACACAAATATATAGTTTCAAATTTAGTCTCGCTGACGTGTCGCACTGCTCAATAGAAACAATTTGTACTTGTATTTAAGTAGATGTTAGATTAATACCACAAACCTGATTCGTAACCCCATCAGAATACATTCAGATCCACACACTGACTTATTCAGTCAGTACCGGCGGAGGGCTTTGCCAGGGTGTATTGGCCGGACTCTAAATCTACACAGTGCAAGCTGCGGCGCAGTTACTGGAGGCACTGAGCTAGAAACCGGAAGGTAGCGGGTTCGACTCCTGCGGGTCTCATTGAAATATTTTTTATTGACATAATCCTCAGCCTCTGAGAAAAATTAGTATCGGGAATATCTCCTGGGGGTAAAGGCGGCCGGTGCGTAGGGTTTACAAACTTAGCATCTTCATGTGCCGATCGTTGTCAAATCTGTAAACCTCAAACTCCTGGAATCCTCAGAACCTGTGCAGGGATTATTTTTTATATATCTAAAATATAATAATATCGTAAGTGGCGAGATTACGAATACACGGAGTTATATAATATTTCTTCTATATATCTTCGCAGCATGGCGTTTCAACACAAATATGAGTTTAACCTTCGTGGGCCGGGATAGCGCAGTCGGTATAGCGACTCGTTACGCGCTGGACGGTTCGGGGATAGATTCCCGGTGAAAGCAAGATTTTTCGCACACGTCCAGACCGATCCTGGGGCCCACCCAGCCTCCTGTTCAACGCGTACCGAGTCAACCGGACGGTAACGTGGCCGGGAAGTGGCCTTAACCACCACGCCGATATAGCACCGAGGTTAAAGAAAGGGTAAAGCTATACCTCTACTCCACCTCTGGTCCTTCGCGGCATGTTACAAGGTGAACTTTACCTTATACGTTCAACTCTTATTAAATAAAAACCTGAATTTATATTTCACAGTATAATTTTTATCCCAGTGGCCGCGCGTTATAAGGCGTGGGTCTGCGACTGCTCGTTTGCTGGGATTGCATTTTCGCATCCCCGCCGGGGGCATGGATGTTTGTCTTCTGTGAGTGTTGTGGGTTGTATAGGTAGAGGTCTCTGCAACGGACAGATTCCTTGTCCAGTGAAAGCCTATCAAGTGTGTGTGTGTGTGTCATTGGATGTAATCAAGTACAAACCCTCTGCAACTACAATGAGTGGGCAGAAAGTGGTCAGAATAAGAAGTAAAACGTAATAATACAAAGACCATCCTATTTTTAGCTAACTTCGCCAGTGTTTCCTACGTAATTTATTAGGAGGAGTTTTTCCAACACAAAATTTTATAAGCTTATATTGGATCTCCCACGCAATAACACGCCCCGTCTACACCATCATTCTACATTTAATAACCACGACAACGACAAAGGGCAAAAGTCACGGAAATGCTAATTACGTCATTTACGAAATGGAAGGCGGAGGAATTGTTATTACATTACCCGCAGAGATAGCAGAATTTCCTGGGGCCCATCCAGCCTTATTCAATGAGTTCCAGGAATTCTTACCCCTTCATTAATGCTGCCAAGGCACACAGCTGACTACTCACATCCATCTAGAGCCAAAACAAAGAATCTGTGGAGCTTTAGCCCCAATCCCACATACTCCTTCATGATGCACTGCTTCATTAACCCCACACAGAATTTTGTAGTTATTTGAGTAGTTAGCAATCCCCCATTATTTATATCACTCACTTTCGAATATTTCCTTTCTGTATCTATCCTCTTCGTTTTTCATCTCTCTTACGTTTACACCCAGACTAAACTTCCTCGCTTTAATTATCCTAACTCCATACTAGTTTCTTCAGCGACAACGTGATAATTACTAAACTGATCAAGAAATTCTCTGGTAGTAAGGATTCTATAGATTCAACATGGTATTTAGAATATATGTGCCACCGAAACCGATTCTGTTATATATCTACTACACAGTCGGGGCCTTCGGGGTTCGAATCCCGCTATATGAGAGAAGTTTTTCTGCAGAAAACGCCTAGACCGAAACTGCGGCCAATCCAGACTCCTATTTAATGGATATCGGGTTTTTTCTTGGGGATAAAGCGGCCGGGGCGTGAAGTTAACCACTTACACCCACCTAGCGCAGAGGTTAAGAATGAGTAGTGTTATACTGCTCCTCCATCCATAAGACTTCGTGGCGTCGACAGGGAAAAAACTTTACTGTTTGCTCCACAACCTATGATAAATGGCTTTTGTAACTCACAAACATTGGTTCTACATATATGTGATTAAACAGTCTCCCTGCAAAGCCGCAATATTTATCCTTCCCTCTGTGCATAGTAATGGACGGACTGACCACCCTGTCGTAAAAAATTGGGAAACAAACTGAATACAGGAGACGAAACAGCGGGGGGGGGGGGGTCCTGATCTATGTGCTCCTGACTGCGACTAGTATGTCCCTAAACCGACAAAATTTTTAAACGTTTTTTATTCCCTAATTCAGTGCTCTAGTTATATTATTATACCATTCGTTCTTTAATTCACACTGTATGCCTGCTCTTTTCACCAGCAAATTGGACTTCGATATGAGGAAAAAACTAGTTAAGTGCTACATTTTGAGCACAGGTTTGTATGATCCTGAAAACTTGAAGCTTTGGAAAGTGGATCAGAAATATTTGGAAAGTTTTGAAATGTCGTGCTGGAGAAGGATGCAGAAGGTCGGTTGGACCGATCGTGTAAACAATATTACATGGAATCAAGCAGGAATAATTACCGTACAATAAGGAAGGTTAAATGGATTCGTCACATCTTGCGTAGAAATTGTCTTCTCAAACACGTTATTAAAAGAAATATATAAGGAAGGATGAAGTGACAAGAAGACGAGGAAGATGTAAGCAGCTACTGGATGACCTTAAGGAAAGGAGAAATTACTCTAAATTGAAAGAATAAGCATTACACTGCACTCTGCGGAAAACTAAACTTGGAAGAGACTATGGAACTTTTTTAAGATACACTGCTGGAATTAATTAATTAATGCATTATGTGCTTGTGAATATTCAGAGTTTCGTGAAAGGGCTGATGTTTTGTAAACTGCTGCTGCATTGCACTAACCACCGCAACTGTAAAGCTCTGACTTCCAAGTCTCCCCTGAACCTCATGTACGTCATCGTTACTTGCCTGGCTCTGTTGCTTTTGTTTGATTTTAGCTAATAAGAGCCACTAAGTGCTCGGTCACGTGTACAAGCTTGCTGACCTAACTATTGAACCACCCGAGATAAGGGGATAAGCTTCATAAGGACGGGTAAGGAGCCCAGGCACTGTAACATGTTGAAACTGAAATCAAGGAGTGAGATATTTCTGCTGAATTAACTGAATTTGAAATACTGTTGGACAGATGTGTGGGACGGCTACTGCCTTTACCAGCGCAGGTGGTACGCCTATAGGCTATAAGATTCATTTTCCCTAAAAATGTTAGTGCTTTTGATAGTCGTTTCACCGTATCAGATGAACAAAAAAGCACATCTGGCATACGAAGTCAAACATTTTCGGGTTTTCTGGCCTATTAGCTAAAGTAAGTGTGCACGAGGTTTTCCAAAACCCAGGATCCACCTCGAACTTCTAGGCGGCAGAAGGCCTACATGAAGCCTGTCCCACAGTGAAGCCCCACAAATATTAGGAGCCACGGTACAAACTTTTTTCGCCCAGGCAAACTGGCGACCAGAATTTGTGCATCCCTGAATTAAAGTACGCTTCCTTTACACAAATTTATTTTTAAAAGGAAAATATAGGCCTTACAAAACTTATTATAACAAATTTTAAAACTCTACACTTGCGTTGACCGAAAATATTTCATACGTTTAAATCTAAAATGAGTTACTTATCAGAATAGCGAATTTGAGCTAAGAAGAGATATTAAACTTGGTAAACTGCGAGAATAAAACAAACTGTTCTTAACTTCTTTAAATTAATTTTTTAACATTAAAGCAGAAAAATATAGGTTATTTTAACGTCATTTTACAGCAATTTATAAGCCCAAACAGATCGGGTTATGCATTATACTGTATAAGGTCTCTACTAATCATCATGCGACAGTAGGGAACGAAATGGGACAGACTGTAAGTTATTGTCTTACATATGATAGGCACATAAGACGTTGAAAAATAACAGAAATTGCTTACTCACGGTTCAGACGACAAGCAGACATCTTGTAATATCTGAACGAGATTAACATTAATACGATTAATACAATATATAATAAATTATTTCATTTCTTAATGTTGACTACACAACGGGACGAAGCAATTTAGGAGCTTGAAATAAATCAACACATAACACTGTCCATCTCTTTGGTAATAACTATATAAGGATATTCTGAGTAGTTAAGACGTCGTGATAATGTAGAGAAGCAGATCAACCAATATATGTCACAGTAACATAAATTCCATATAAGAAATTATCAACAATAGACACCTGTACAGCAAACTATGTTTAAAAAAGTGCAAAAAACAGGAATATAAAACGTCAGTCATAGTAACACAAATCGTAAACCTACTAAATACCAACACTAAACACAATCATATTTAAATATTCAGTTCACACCGCGCAGAAAACACACTTCTTCTCGGTTGTGAAACCAGTAAGTTAATGTTGTGAAGGGAAAGAGCCGCTCTTTATTCTAAGAGCCACATAAAACGCACAAACACGCTATGTGGGCAGGAAACAGACTTTCTGAATGTTGAACCTCATGGAACATAAAGTAACCACAGGGCTTTGATGGGTTAAATAAATCGCAGTTTTTCAGAAATCGTAGTGCCGTCTTCTTCATGGGCATCAGGCCTGCTTGAGCCTAGAAGCTAAGGCAGTAGGATCCTTCGAAATATTGGGAAATATTTACCTAATGATCGAGTGTAAGATCCGAAAGGCTTTATATTCAACACGTCAGCAGGCAGACGATTACGCCATAAAATCTCGCAGAAATTTACCAACATTTCGGAGAAACCTGCTGCCTGCAATTTCAGCGCCGGTACTCTTTAGACGAAGGCTGGAGAATCCTTCTAAAATTGCCATACTTTTTCACCAAACTGCATGACGTCACATCCAAAGATGACTTCGTTGCACTGTAGCTGCCTCAAACGCACAAGATTTATGCCAGTTTGCTTAAACGCGCCTCATTAAGAACCTAAATTAAGTACCAAGATAATGCGACGAAGACAGTATATCTGACATCAGAGCGTAATGTAGAGTACATAGTTCCAAGACATCCGTCTCCCTATCCCTTTGACAAGACGTACATATACATTATATGCATATAGATTTGTGGACCGCGGTAGCACAGTGGTTAAGGTACTGTGCTACAAATCGGAAGGTCGCTGGTTCGATTCCAGATGGCGTCATTAGAATTTTTCATTGATGTAATCCTCCCGGTCACACTACGACCCTGGGGATCGACTCAGCCTCTAACAGAAATGAGTACCAGGAGTATTTCCTGGAGTAAAAAGCGGCCGGTGCGTAAGGCTGACAACCTTACCACCATCCTGGACCATTGTTACATAATCTGGGAACCTTAACTTCCTGGAACCCTCTGGGCACATCGGGCCTGTAATGAGACCGATTTACCGTTACATATAGATTTAGTTCTTTACATCACAGAGAAAAAGTTGTGCTTCCCTTAAGAAGACTACTCTGTGAATACTGGATACAGTAATACGAGCTGTTTTTTTGCTAGAACCGCACGCAAAACTCCAATACAGACCGAGCAGATAAAATGCAGAGACATTTAATATTATTACTAGGCTTTAAAAGGTTAAGTATATCGGAGAAAACAGACGTGCTGAAACGCGAGTCATTTCTGAAATTACGATAATATCCATCTTATTACGAAAAGGTAACTAGGTTTTATTTTAATTAGAAGCAATTCAACACTGTTTTACACACAATGTAAATTATAAATAATAATAATAATAATAATAATAAAGAGATCATACACTCTTGGACTCAAGAAAGCGGCTCAGTATGCTGCTAAAAGGAGCCGGAACGAAATGAAAGCCCAGGAATTGGGCGACAAATTTGGTGGGGGAGTTCCGGTGTTCAGAGCGGTGCTAGTGAAGAGACGAGACATGACACAGACTCTATTAGTAAATAGTTACCCACATTTCGAAGGTGTTCCCTGCCTGCATAACCAAGGTCTGAGCATCATTTGGTACCCCATCTTGAAGAAAGACAACGAGTCGTTAACTGAGAACAAAAATGTGGGACCCAAGAGGAATTAATTAACAACACAATAAATAAAACTCTGTGACACAGAACTGGATACCTCAAATCCCCGCGTACATTTCTAATATTGTGACGCATTTGTTTTGTCATTTTTAAGGTAAAATGACAAAAAATATATATGTATTTTACCGTATAAAACACAACATATGTATAACAACGCATTGATGAAATATCAATTACATCAGGGCTACATGTTTCGGCCGTAAAACAGCCATCATCAGGCCAATGCAGAACATATACAAGGTACAACATAAGCGTGCACTCCATGGAATCCCATATCGTTTACAATAAAGTTTAAAATAATTGATAATCCAATTGTACAATGAAAAAACCAATTTAAAATGTAATTAATCACGTCACTTATAGCACTAAAAGTTTCTAGTTGAACGGAGGTTATATATATGAATATTTTCTTATGGCCCCTATCAAAAAAAAAAGTGACAAAAGCTACATATAGCTTATTCTTCACAACGGGTGTGCAATTCGAAGTGCATTACGTCACAAAGTGACACCTTTGCCACACAGAATGAGGGATGCACTCCCTCTTACATTTATGTCAGCTAAATTCCAGAAAACCGTCTGCAATGGACAAGCCCTTACAAGCGTCTGCGATTATTCGTTAACAGCGTAGTCGGTATAGTGACAAAGCTAAGGAGTGAACGGCCGAAGTTTTGTGGTTCAAATCCCGGCAGAGGCAATATATTCTCTTCTTTCCCCAAAAAAACAATTGTGGAGCCCACGCAGCCCGCTTAGTGTGTGCATTGGGAGAATTCTCGGGGTTATGCAGGCGCTACGTGAAGATGACCACTCACTTTCAAGTAGTGACGGTGTTGAGAATAAGTGTAGCTGTACCTCTACCACTGTATTCCTTCTTGGCGTGCGAAGAGACAACTCTACACAGGGACTGATATAGACGTACCCTGCCTTCTTTGACGTTAATTGAGCACAGCGAGATAACACCCAATAATAAGAGAGGTTATGAAAGACAGGAGAAATTTAAAGAAGAGTAACTTATGTATTGCTATAGTGCCTACCACAGTCAGGACCGTAACATCCCGAGGACAAGAGCTGCTCTACTGTGTGCTCTGTGTTTTGTGTTGCTTGGTGTCAGTAAATCAGATCATCAGTCCCGTTACAGGCCTGGAGAGACCCAGAGGGTTCCAGGAAGTTAATGTTCCCAGATTTCATGACAACGGCACAGGATGGTGGTAAGGTTGTCAGCCTTACGCACCGGCCGCCTTTACCCGCAGGAAATGCTCCTGGTACTCATTTCTGTTAGAGGCTGAGTCGACCCCAGGGCCATAGTGCGATCGGAAGGATTTTATGTAATGAAAAATTCCAATGACACCAGCGACCTTCCGATTTGTAGCACAGCACCGTAACCACTGTGCCACCGCTGTCCCCTTGATGTCTGTAATGGGCAAAAAAGATGGATTTCTTCCATCAGCGAAGGACGGAGTAAATAGTGTTTCTTAACAGTCGGTGCATTATTTTGTTATAAGTGGACCTTTCCTGATGATGACGGTGGCCTACACCGAAACACGTCGGATTTCGTGAACGCGTTTTTAAGTTTCTAACAAGTTGTTAGATTTGTATATGGATACTGTTGGTTTTATATTGGGCTTTGAAATGAACGGTGAGAATATCAATATAAAAAACGTAGCACAGTCATTAGCGAGCCTTCACTGTTCCGTCTCAGAGAGCGTTTCATTAAACACAGTGACAGTATCCATCATCATTATTATTATCATTATTATTATCATCACACAGTCTGTGTTATATCAGATCAATAGCTTCTGCCAAAGCTAGTTCTCCAGAAACAGCGGAGTTCCTCTGTCCACTTCCAGTACTTTCCTCCTTTCCTTAACGTCATCTAGTAGCTGCTTATGTCTTGTTCATCGTCTTCCCATTCCTTCCATCTTTACTTCTACCTTTCCTTCAATAATTTGTTTTAGAAGAAAGATCCTACGCAAGATGTGTCCAATCCAATTACTCTTCCCTCGTTTCATTGCACGTATGATATTCCTGTCCTCCTTGTCTCTATGTAATTCTTCTGTCCGACTGATCGTGACCTTCCTTCTGCAGAATCACATTTCAATATTTTTAAGGAATTTCTGATCTACTTTCCGAAATGTCCAAGTTTAAGCACCTTATAGCAACTATAGCAAATATAGCAATTCGTTTGTTTCTTCCGTAAATGTAAGGCAGTAGTAATAAGTTGGATATTTCTGTCCAAATTAAATAAATTAAGTACGCGGGTGGGGGAGGGGGAGTACATTACAGACTGACGGAAACTGAATGACAGTAGTTTTCATATTGATTTTGGTTTCATTTTTAGGTTCTTCGTCCTACATTCGTTTACTTCTTTGTTCACATAAGTATTGACCAGACCAAAGTTTAATAACTTTCCTCAATTCCCGTCAACGGTTTACATGCATTTCTATGTAACTAATGATTTTTCGATTTAACTGGCTGCTGCTAATAGAACTGGTGGTAATAACTTGCAGCAAGACGCTGCATATTGCTAATCTGTGCTCACGCGCAGGTTCGCAGCTCCCTCAAAGGAAACGAACACATTTCCTCGTACATGTCTGCTTCGTTTCTGGGACTGACGTTTTTAGAACAACGTTACATTTCAGCGCGAGAACCCTGTTAATTACATTTACGCGCAGCCTCGAAGCAGAAACACAAACAAATGAAATCGGGGTGGAGACAGCGCATAGCGTCTGCCACACACAAACACAAACACACACACACACACACACACATACACTCACAAACACACGCACACACAACTACTCTCAAGCCCCCTCTTCTTTATTCTTGATACACGGACACTAGGGACGACGCACAGCTCCCCTTAATATTCAGCTGTGTGTAGTTACAACAGAAGAATGGACTGCCCTTTATAACTTTTTTTATAAAGGGATTTTCACAATAGTTATGTGGTAGTTCCGGCCTTACTATGAGGGGAAGATCATAAATCAAAAGTAGTTGAATGTGCAGTCGTTATGAAAATATTTGAACTTAAATAATTAACAAAAAAAAATTCATGGAACATGGTTATTGAGAAGTCCATAATAGTTCAACTGGCTAAAAAATTCCCCCTCTTTTATATAAACTCTTAATTCCTAACGGAGTTCCGAGAAGCACGAAACTATACGAGGTAGTATATGAAATATGATGTAGGCATATGTGCGCAGTTTAGGGTAACGCAAACTGAAGAATATGTAACAAATACAGACCTGGTATTTGGTATAGTGCCTAGACTATGTGTTGGAAGATACGGGGTTCAATTCCCGCAAGAGAACGAGAATTTTCTCTTTTCCAAAACTTTCAGACCGGTTCCGGGCCCACATAGCCGCATATTCAATTCGTAGCGAGAGTTCTATCCCTTGAAATTAAGCGGTCGGGCGTGAAGATGACCAGTGAATTTCATCCTGTGTCAAGGTTAAGAATGATCAGCCTACAGCTATATATCTACTTCCCCTACATGCCATCATGACTTGCGTGGGACCTTGCATGTTACCTTCACCTAATTTTGTTAGGAAAATCAAATGTAGCTCGAATGTTACACAAGAAGGAGGAAAAAATGTTGATGACAAAATGTATTGAGAGAGGGCCAGTTGGTAGGCGGAGAAGGAAATGTTAGTTTAATATGAAGAGGGGCCTTCGAGAAGGAAGTTATGGGAATAAAGTTTTTTTTTTTAATTTTATGTTCACGGTTCCGTGCATCGCTGATCTATATTAATAACTGTCCAAAGAGAAGCAACACAAAGCAGTCTATTTATTATTCTGCAAGTTCACTCTACATGTTTCGGGTGCTAACCACACCCCTCCAACGTGGCCAAGTTGGCCACGCTGGAGGGAGGTAGCTGCATAAATATATGACCAGTACCGGAGGCTGTAGCTACAGTTTTGTGTACTCCTGATGATGGGTGTGGTTAGCATCCGAAATATGTAGAGTGAACTTGCAGAATAATAGACTGCTTAGTGTTGTATCTCATTGGACAATTATTAAAAATTGTTTGAAATTGATTCATACGAAGTAATATTCTCAGAACACATGATCTGATAGAAGAAAGAGAGATAACTTTGGTGTCAACGTTGTGAATCAGTCAATTCAAATCTGTGTATAAGTAAAGGTAAACCACCCAATTTGAGGTACTTTCCAAGCATTTTCATGGGGGGCTGAAGGAGATTATGAGAAATCTAAAGACAGATGGTGACCAGACTGAGATTCGAAGCAGTAAGCTTCCGAGTGAAATTCAGATGCGATACCACTTGTGTCAAATTGCCGTGTCTCTTTTCTTAAGGTTTACGTTACTACGCCATTAGAAGGTCTGACTCACAGTGCCAGATTTTAGGATTCAAACTTACTTATATCATGCATTTTATTAAGTTATTTGTCTAATGATTTCCAACAGTATGGTACATATAATTGGAAATATTTAAACAAATAAGGAAGGAAGATTTTGTGAACAAATATAGGATACTACCATGATATTTTCCTTGTAAGATCCAGGAATAACATGAGACACCCCACTAAACGCCATAAATACGAAAGTAGTAGTGGATACAAGGCTTCACTTATTCTTTCCCCGCTAAAAGATGGAAAATAATTTGTCATTTTCGCGCTTTTTTCTATTTAACCAGAAGATCAAATTGAACTTCGTCATGGAGCCAAAAGAAATCGTAAACTGCAATTACATTGTTATTTAACGCTTTATTCTGTTAACATGACAAGGATATTCTACACAAAAGTTTTCTTGCATTTATTAGTAGGCCAAATTCATTTCCGGTTTCTAGCCTCTCGTTTCTCAACATACAATCCAAATTTGTTAACGTTCACAAATTTTTATTCCGTGCCCGGCATGATATGTGGGGTGCAAAATATTATGAGTTTATAAGACTTCTCCTGAAAGCTGTGCAATGGAAAAGTAAAAATTGCACGAGTTTTGTAAGATATTCACTTTTGTGTATGGTTATCTAGACCAATAACCTTAACATTTTTACTGACCAGGAAAACGAAACTGGAATGCTGAGAAATGAGCTGACATAACAGCAAGGAACTTCAGTCTGAATTTGGTGCCAGAAAATTATTTTAATCTAACGAATCGTATCTTTACATTCCACACATTCCTTGGATCAGGTTGAAAGTATAAACACAGTTTCTTGCCCATTTCAGCTGTCTCATAAAATCTTCAGTGTTTCTTTTTTCCTCCCTTCTAGTCTCTACAAGTAGTTTTACTGATTCTAACTGCCATTAAATGAATCAATATTGCACGCAAGAAGAAACTAAGAGCAGTCGAAATTCGTGAAACACTTGGCTCCATAAAATTCGGGAACACTCTCCTTCCATCTTTCTACACAAACAGACAAGGAATAAAGAAATATAGAAGAGTAACGATTCTTGTTCCTATTTGTAGGTATGAAACTGTGTCGATAACATGGTTCTGAGAAAGGTACGTGGACCTGAGTCAAAAAAGTGCACGACTAAGCGCTCAATGACTTTTAGGCCACACAAATTACAATTTTTCCCCCCTGTGGCGCAACAGCCATACTCGGGCCTAGGCTGCCTCAGTGTTGAGGTTTCTAGATAACACACAGACACAAACACACATGCTCGGTAGGACTCCTCTGAAGGAGGGATCGGCCAGTCGCAGAGACCTCTAACCGACAACACACAACACTCACAGGAGAGAGACATCCACGCCCCCGGCGGGATTGAAATCAGCAATTCCAGCAAGCGAGCGGCCGCAAACCCACGCCTTAGAGTTCACAGGTACTGGGATCGGCCACCAATTATAATGAAGGTAATTAAAGCTGGAGGGATAAGACTCAGGTTACCAGTGACACGTGTGGGGACAAATAGAAATGCACACACGCGATTTTGTTGTGTAAACTTGGAAGACGGAGACTACTTAGAAGAAGTAGGACACGAGAGGATTTAGTATTGAAACAGGTCTCATAGAACTAGGATAGAACAACGTGGAATAGATTAATGTGGTTCAGGGTACGTACAAGTGGCGGGCTCTTATGGAAAAATCATTAACATTCGGCTTCCATAAAATGGCGGAATTTGTTTACTATTTGAGGAACTATTAATTTCTCAAGAAGGACTGTGCTACATGGAGTTTGTGTTTGTTTTTGTTTGTTTGTTTGTTTTATGTTGGATTGGTTGGTTTGTTGGTTAGTTGATTTGTTGGTTGTTGGTCATTCAGTTGAAATCTGGGAACCTTAACTTCCTGGAACCCTCTGGGCCACTCCAGGCCTCTAACAGGGCTGCTTTTAGTCATTCAGTCACTCAGTCATTCAGTTGTTAGCTAGTTAGTTAGTTAGTATGTCAGTCAGTTAGTTAGTTAGTTTTTCGGTAATTCTCATTCGAGTTATCATTAACTTGACTACTCATACTCGACTATTTTTGCCCTCTTTCAATACAGTTCCTGCGATCTCCTTACAAACATATCAGTTTATCACTTCCGTGGAAAGTTTCGAATCACTTACCACACAGGAATTAAGCAAGCTACCTAGGCACAGTGCGTACTATAAGCTGAATATTCACCCAATATTAACTGAAGTTCTGTAAGACAATTTTCGAAATAATGGCGGTGGCGATGGCGGCGGCGGCGGCGGCGGTGGCAGGAAAGGTTTTGCAAGAACGACTAACAAAGAATGAAGGTATAGCAGTGTCCTGATTTAGGTGGTTACCACCTTTTGAGATAAAGGTGCTACACTATTCATCTTCAGGGAGGAAGTACCCTGAACATTAAAGACAGCAGATACTACACAGTCTTATCTGTCAACATCTTGGGAGACCTCACACCTCAAAGTATAAATTTCCTTCACTCACAGTGTAGCAAAAAAGTAGCGGTATTAAAGGTGGGTACGAGCAAGTAGACACGGAAAATCAGACCTTGTGGACGAAGCTGTTGAAATTAAATAAAACGACACAAGACAGCGCTCTATATTCTTAAAGTTTGATGGAATTTTCGTGTAGTCCTTGTAGCCCACGTCAAGCAAAATTGACTTTTTTTTTTTTTGGACAGAGTCAATTTTGGCCTTTAATTTTCGGATCCTTCATTTAATGCAGACAATAAAATTTTAAAAAATGTCAGTTTTCTTGGATTCAATATACAAACGACGTATAGAAGCTTAGTTACTTACTGACTCTGTATCTTCCAGTACAGCCCACTGCACAAGACAGTAAGCCAGTTCTACCATCTCCTTACCTACGTTTATCCTGAAGTGTCCTCCAGTCACCCTCCCGACATTACAAATTGTCACTTTGCTATATGTTTCTTGTTGTTTTAATTCTATTATACACTTCTTCACCCTCCAACCACGTAACAAAACCTGCATGACTGCCAGCGTGCTGCCAGCTTCTGGTGACGAGCCTGGATAAACGTGTAGACCTTCAATGGAATTTGTTATAACAGCCAGCAAAGTGATTTCTATCCCTTTAACAAAGTATTAAAATAAAATAAAATAAAATATATACTTCGTTCAGCACAACAATTTAATGTTTTATTAATATAAATAATGGCGACTAGTTTCGGCCTATGCAGGCCATCATCAGGCCAAAATATTTATAAAAACTTAAATGCTTGTATATACAATGTATTGTTCGTCAGTGTCATGGCATCCCATTTACAAACGTATAGTTCTTTACAATTACTTCATAATTAGAGGTAAAATTGTAAAATTGTCCCTGTACTTGCCATGAAGGCATATTGGTGGACCGGAGGTGCAACTCCTTTCATTCTTAACCTCGGCACTTGATGCAGTAAGTGGTCTGCTTCACGGCC
>Ga0131853_10012049_pt1 | contig 15824 bp, 5 predicted proteins | sample TergutLab28metaG_FD_92764 | JGI IMG/M metagenome (GOLD analysis project Ga0131853, IMG submission 92764) | Labiotermes labralis P1 segment gut microbial communities from Petit-Saut dam, French Guiana - Lab288 P1 (version 2) (version 2) | ecosystem: Host-associated > Arthropoda: Insects >...
GAATGAAGACGCAGCCGAACCAGCTGTACCTCCAGAAGGTAACAGCATTGATGGAAATTTTCAATTTCCAGAGCAAACATTTGCCCAAGTTTCTGGCAGCATTAATCTGCTTGCCAATGGGAACTTTGCCAACGCCGATTTCAACCTTGGACCAACGTATGATCCGTACCGGGTAAGCCTTTGGTATGTAGATGGTTGGTATCCCGAATGGGGTGGGTATGTTGTACCCAATTCCGGCTTAGGTGGGAATAACACCTCTGCAAATGCGGCTAATGTTTTTGGACACAATGGTGTTGTAAGCTCCGTAATAACCATTAGTGAACCAGGCACATACCGCTTAAGTGCATGGGGCAGATCTTCATCTAGCAGCCCAGGGTGGTTACTCCTTACTAACAGGTTAGGGTCAGGCAGAAACGAAGCCTATCGCCACTGGTTCTGGGAGAACAACGAGCCTATCTATTGGGCAGATTTAGCCGCTGTAGATGGATTCGCTGTAACACCTTCTATTGTACAATTTAACGGCGAGAACGACTGGGTATACAAATATACCGAGTTTTATCTTAGTGCACGCACACTTCAATTATTTGAAAATCAGTTTAGAGTAGCAATGCATTCATGGGGTGGGGATGTAAACATAACCGGCATTACTTTAACAAAAGTTGAAGACAATGGCGGCCAAACTGTTGACAGAACCGCTTTAGGTGCGGCAATTACTGCGGCACAAGGCCGTACGCAAACTAACTACACACCAGCAAGTTGGGGAGTGTTGGCAAGCGCACTGTACAATGCAATAACTGTATACGGCAATAATACGGCATCCCAAACAGATGTGACTAATGCCGCAAACACATTGCAAGATGCAATAAATAACTTAGAACCCGAAAATAATTACGGTCAGCACCCTAACGCACTTACAGGCACACCGTTTGGCAACAGGCCTAACCCGCATTACGCCTTTGATGGCGATGCAGATACTTACTTTGTATCCCAACGCATATACCCACAACCACCACAATACAGCGGTTATGACACTGCCTATTATTGGGGTTATGTAGGGCTAGACTTTGGTGCAGGTAATTATTATCGTATAACAAACGTAAGGGTATTTCCCAGATACGTTACAGGTCAACCATGGATAGCAGACCGTGCTTCCGGCAACATATTTGGCTCTGCAGATGGTACCACTTGGGTACATTTGGGCAGAATTGATGGTTCATCTGACATAGCGTGGCGTGAATGGCTGGGTGAACCGGCACAGGTAGCCAACCGTGACGGACTGTTCAGGTACGTCAGAATAGTAGGTCTTAGATGGTGGGATTCAACTTTTGCTGAAATTGAAATATTCGGCTACACACCACAACCATGCGTAGATTGTAATGAATACCCCTGCGAATGCCCGGAACCTCCAACACCATGCCCAGATTGCGGAGCATATCCATGCTTATGCACATCTGTAACAGATTTACCGCCGGGTACATTTGGAGCAGAAATCTTCCGTGAAGACTTCGAAAATGGTTTAGGAGCGTTTACATTTGGTGCCGCATGGGCCACACAGCCTTCTCTACAAAACGATTCTACTCAAGGCAATTTCATCAGGTTCTATGCAAATGACGGCTCTGCGGCTGCCCACGTGCATGGATACACACCTAGAGTGAATGAGCTATATGTCCTAAGCATCACATTCAGAACAAACACACAAAATGCAAACAGGTCAGTTGGTGTAGGAAGTCATAACACTAATTACATGCATTTTTACACATATGCAAATGCCCCAAGTACATGGAATGCAATACAAGTTCCTATTTCTGCGGATTGGGTTACAGCTTATATGGTTTTCCAAGGCAGAGACCTTGGTGGCGGGCCTTTAACTGTTCTTCTTGACAGGTTTTATAGATATATCGGCCACGGTATTTGGGATATATCATTAATCACAATCCATGAATTTAATTTCACAGCAGCAGACAAAACCGCCCTTGCCGCAGCAATTACTGCAGCAGAAGCTATAGCGGACCAAGAGCTTTATACTCCTGCAACTTGGGTACCTTTCCAAACGGCATTAGGCAATGCAAGAGCGGTATACAATAACCCACTTGCCGAGCAAAGTGCAGTAACTGCCGCAACAACATCATTACAAAACGCATATACCGCTCTGGCACTAAGAACTGTAGATGCCTTTAGAGCCATGCTGGATAACCTTATTACCCAAGCACAAGCCCTCAACCAAGGGGACTTCACTGCCACCACATGGGCAGCCCTTATAACTGCTATAGGCAATGCCCAGGCAGTATATGGCAACACAGGCGCAGATATTGCCGCTATACGGGCACAGCTTACCGCTTTGCAAGCCGCAATAGATGGGCTTGGGCAGCAGCAGCAAGCCCTATTACTTCGCAACGGCAACTTTAGCTCTGGTTGGGCATACTGGAACGGCCCAACATGGATGCCAATTGTGCCAAATACCGGGCAAAACAGCCTTAACACCTCCGACAATATGGTAGTTGTAGGTGCCGGCTGGAACCGTTTCACAAGCGACATTATTACAATAAACGAGCCTGGCTGGTATCGCCTTAGTGCATGGGGCATGGCCCCCGGCGGCGGAGACTTGCAACAGTTGTTCCTAACGTACCAACACCATAGCGGCGCAAGCGAGCACGACCGAGACTTCCGCTGGAATTATTACTGGAGATACGGCTACCTTGGCAGAACAGATGGCACCAGGGTAACTTCATCTGTAGTAAACTTCTCTGGCGTTGAAAACTGGACACAACTAAGCACGGCGTTTGAACTTACACCGGAGCTGCTTACAGCATACAACTACAGCTTTAGAGTTGCTTTCCGTACAGAAGGAAATACCGCTCCGCTTACCATAACCGGCATTGTATTGGAAAGAGTTTGCGACGATTGCAGAATGGAACCGTGCATATGTAATGAAGTAATTTGCAAGGACGCATTGGAACTTGCCATTGCTGCAGCAGAAGTATTTACAGTAGAAATGCTGTATACCCCTGCAACTTGGGCAACATTGCAAACGGCACTTAACACAGCAAGAACAGTATTTGCCAACCAATTTGTGTCTCAAGGAACTATAGATACCACAACAAATGCATTACTGGGCGCCACAACTGCTCTTACAGAAAGAACTATTTCGGAGTTGCAAGACATCCTATATGCGCTTATTACCAATGCACTAAGTCATAATCAAACCGACTACAGACCGGGAACATGGACACCATTCGCAAACGCACTTGACACAGCGCAAGATGTAAATACAAACTCCGCTACTACAGCCATGGCAATAGTTAATGCATATAACGCACTAACGCAGGCAATTGCAGAGTTGGTAGCGCTGCCCCCGGTTTTATCTCCTGGCAATAACTTGTTTGACGACGGTTTCTCCAGACACACAGCTCCATCGGTAACAGGCTGGATAAACTACTGGCGTGTAGATGGCGGAATCCGCACACACACCCATTCAGACATTGATGCATACCACTATATCCAATTGTCCACCGACCATGCAGTAATGCGCAAACCTGTTGAGTTGCAAGGCAATGTTACTTACAGAATGAGTGCATGGGTACGTGGTGGTGGCGGCAATATTTCCGGCGCGTTTCTAACGCCGACACTTGGCTCGCCAAACCCGCCAGGCTCTACACATGCAAATATATGCCATGACACATGGTGCGGGTGCGAAGCTTTCCGTATTGCACGTATTGTTTCCAATGAAGTAGCTGATTGGGAATTTAGAACAGTATACTTCACACTTGACGCAGATTTTAGCGGCGAGGTTATGCTTCGCTCATGGCCTGGCTCACCACTACAAATTTCAGATATTAGAATAGAAGTTGTTCAAGTGTTTGAAACCTACGGTGTAACTTTCGGCGTTTCTGCGGGTAATGGTACCCTTACCGCAGCAATTGGTCTTACACCAATCCAACACGGCTCAACAGCCAGACCGGGAACCGTTGTTACCTTCACCGCAAACCCGGCAATCGGCTATACCGTGGATAGATGGGTAGTAAATGGTGTGGAGACAAATGATGAAAATCGCACCTATACAGCCACAGTTAACGCAGACATTGATGTGCGCGTATTCTTCAAGCCTGCCGAAGGCGTTATTGTTACCCATAGCGCAAGCGGCGGACCAGGTACAGTAGTTGCAAGAGCCAACGGCAGAGGAGCCATTAATTCCGGCACTGTAGTTGCAAGCGGTGCAGGTGTGCCACAAGGTTCGTCCCTTACCTTCACAGTAACACCGGGTACTGGCTACGAAGTAAGACATTGGCTGATTAATGGCAATGTTGTTAACTTTATCGGTAATGTTTTCCTTGTTCCGTATCTGCAAGGCATAGGCACAGCCGGTGCGTTAACTTATACAGCTGAAGCTGTTCTGCAAGAAATTGACCTAACAGGCGGCCGTTTCGACCCAACATCTTCACGCAACACAACCTACAGAGGGCAGCTTGGTATAAATATAAACCGCGACAGCAGTTTTATTGTATCCGGTAGCGGGTTGTCGTCAGTTTTCTCGGATGCTATGCTGGCGTCTATGGCTCCGTACGGGCTTATAAGGTTTATGAACTATACCAACACAAACAACCACTTTACCGTTAGCGAATGGAGCGCAACGGAAGCAACATTATGGGGCGAGGTTATTGCACTCTCCAACGCCACTAATGTAGACATCTGGATTTGTGTACCTGCAAACGCAAATGATAATTATATCCGCCAGCTGGCCATTCTTATGGAAGAGCACCTGAACCCATACATTAATGTTTATGTTGAATGGGGCAACGAAATTTGGGGCTTTGCAAACCAGCAGGCCGTTAACCGCCGTATGGCATTAGAGCGTGGCATGGACGACCGTCGTGTGCTGTATCATGTTTACAACGTATGGTGGTACATGTCAGACTACTTCCACTTTGCCCAACGCACAGCGGAAATTGCATTTATCTTCCGCGAAGTTTTTGGTGAAGATGGCGCACCAATTAACCTAAATAGCAGAGTAAGACCGATTTTGACATGGCAAGTAATACCAAGAGCTTTCGAGCCAATGGTAGACTGGCTAGACGGCAGAATCCCACTAGGAGGGTACCCAGACTGGCACACAAACGGAACACCCGGCCAGGGAACCCGCTCCGACCCAATATTCCGCAACCCGCATGAATATATTTGGGGCGTTGGCATTGCACCATATTTCAGCGAGCCTCATGTAACCCGTGCAACGGATATAGACCTTATTCACCGCCACATGCTTAGTAGCATAGAAGGTTGGACAAATACCCTAGCAACCATTGTGTACAACGCCAACAATGTATACGGCTTTATTGGCGGCGCAGTAACCTACGAAGGCGGACCACACTACGTTACAGATCCAGATACACCTGGTGACACAAACCTAGCAATACGCACAGCAGCACAAAACCACCCGCTTATGGTAGACCTGTTAAACTACTATATAATGAACATCTGGTTTGAAGTTGGCGGAAGCTTGTATACTCACTACAGGCATCTTGGAGCCGCAAGCCCATGGGGGCATTGGGGCGTAAAAGACAATTTGACTCTTGAGCAATTTAAATTTGCAGCCAAGTATGAGTCACACCGTTTTATTTCTCTACAAGAGCGGGGCACAAGAGTACCGCGGCCGGAAGTTGCACCACCGCCACCGTTTGTAAGCCCAATTCAAAACCCATCTTTCGAGTATACGAACCCACAAGCACACTGGAATTTAGGTTCGGGCTGGATAATTGACAGAACCACTTCTGCCGATGGCGAAAGCTCATTACGCTACGACGGCTCGTATGCAGGGCCGGGTGTCTGGCATGAAGTTAACACATCAAACTTTGCGCTTGAGCCACATACAGATTATGTATTCTCTTTCTGGCACAAGGGTGAAGCAGGCTTTAAGGTTATAGTTGGCGGCGCAAGCGGCGAGTATTATGCCATAACCGAGCAAAGTGATGTTTGGGTAGAATATCTTGTACCGTTCTACACAGGAGTAGGCACTACCTTTAACCTAAAAATTGGCCACGAGTGGAATGCAAACCCGGGCACAAACCCAGATCCTGGCAGAGTTTGGGATGGCGATGCATGGTTCGACTTCTTCTTTATAGACGAGAACCGCATAGTTAACCCTTCCTTTGAAAGAGGAATGTCTCCATGGGCTCATGGTTTAGGTTGGATTGGCTCCCAGCCATTTGCACGTAGCACAGTGCAACCTTTCGACGGAAACTATTCACTTAGAGTTTTTGGCGAATTAACACCAGATGGCTTAAACTCTAACGACTTTACACTCAGAGCCAATGCGGACTATAGGTTTATTTTCTATAGCAGAGGCGGCGACAACTTTAACGCTCCAATTCTGATAACAAATGGTGCGGTTGATTTAACCACCACTGCCAGCACCGACTGGGTAAGATACGAGCAACGCTTTAGCACAGTTGGCATGAGTGTACTCACAGGTAATGTTCGTACGTCTTTAATCGGCTACACAAGCCCTGTATATGCAGACAACTTTATGCTATTTACAAGCCGGGTACCAGTACCAATATTGCGCCATGTAGTATCCTTTAACCTTAACTACCCCAACCCTCCTGCGGGACCTGTTGCACAAAATGTTGTTAACAACGGCCGCGCAACACTACCAACCCCACCAACCAGAGCAGACTTCGACTTCCTTGGCTGGTTCGATAACCCGGAAGGCACAGGCACTCCATGGAACTTCGCACTTAACCCTGTTGTAAGCACATTTACACTTTACGCTTCTTGGCAGTTTGACGGAACGGGTACAGAGCCTGTAACACATCTTGTAACTTTTGACTTAAACTTTACAGGTGCAACCGATGCACCACTATCGCAACGTGTTTACAATGGCGAATACGCGACAGAGCCTACACCTCCTATAAGAGTAGGTTACACGTTTGTGGAATGGCAGTTAAGCGGCGTTGCATTTGACTTCAATACTCCTATAACCGGCGATATAGTGCTTATTGCAGCATGGGTTCCTGTAGCTCTTATATTTACAGTTACGTTTGACTTAGGGTTTGTTGGTGCAACAGGTGCGCCACCGCCACAGTTTATTACCGAAAATGAAACTGCAACCGCACCCACTCCTCCTAATAGAACTGGTTATAACTTTGTAGCGTGGCAGCTAAACGGTGTTGCATTTAACTTCAACACTCCTATAACTGGCAATATTACGCTTACTGCTACATGGAATCTTATTCCTGTACCACACACTGTAACCTTTGACCTAGGTTTTGCAGGTGCAACCGACGTACCACCGGCACAACTTGTTTATGTTGGCAATACTGCAACCGCACCTAATCCTCCGACAAGAAGTGGGTATACATTTGCTGGATGGCAGCTAAACGGTGTTGCATTTAACTTCAACACTCCTATAACCGGCAATATTACGCTTACTGCTACATGGAGTCTTATTCCTGTACCACACACTGTAACCTTTGACCTAGGTTTTGCAGGTGCAACCGATGTACCACCAACACAACTTGTAGATGACGGCAATACTGCAACCGCACCTAATCCTCCGACAAGAAGTGGGTATACATTTGCCGGATGGCAATTAAACGGCGCTGCGTTCGATTTCAACACGCCTATAACCGCAAATATTACAATCACAGCCAGTTGGACTACTCTCGCCACCCCACCATCTGGCGGTGTATCGCCACCACTAACTGTACGCCCGCGTCCACCTGCAAACAATAACAACCAAGGTAATGACAATAACCAAGGTAACAACAATCAAGGTAATGACAATAACCAAGGCAACAATAACCAAGGCAATAATAATATCACTGAACTTCCACCACCTCCGGCAAACGAAACAATATTCACAACTGGCAATACTTCATTTATATTTAATGGAGTTGTGCACGAAAGTGATGTCGCACCATTTATCGACTCTGCAACAAATCGTATGATGGTTCCACTTCGTGCTATTGCTGAGGTTCTTGGCTACGAAGTTGAGTGGTGTAGCGAAACCAGATCCGCACTTATACACCTTCCGGCAAGTACACTAAGATTACCTGCCGGTGTACCTCTACCAAACGATATGGGTATGCCATACATCGTAAATGGGCGTATGTTTGTACCATTGCGCTTTATTATGGAAACTCTTGGTGCAAATGTTGCGTGGGACAGCGCAAACAGAGCTGCAATTATTGAATGGTAATTTCATTGAGCTTTTACTAAAAAAGTCGTAATAAAAATGGCACAGAGTAAATTGTACTCTGTGCCATTTTAGTTGTATTTTTTGCCAACAATGACCAATAAGCAAGTATATAGCAATTTGATTTTTCGTTGTCTGAAAACGAGACCGAAATGCACGGCTTTAGGTGCGTTCTCGGGCGAAGTTCGAGGCTGCGAAAAACCAAATTGCTATAGCAATTTAAGTTGGCTGGCGAAACAATTTTCGGGAAGAGGAATAACTTTGTGGTATAATGAGGGTTCAAGCTTTGCATATAACGTAATTTAAGTTAAAAATCGCCTCAAGCCTCGCCGGGTTTGGCGCTTGCGCCAACAATCGGGCTGCTTTCAACTAGAATTACTATAGTACAGGCAATTATCAGGAGGATAAAGAAATGCCAGCAGACTTTTTTACATCTACACAAGAAACCATGCGTAATCTTAATAAAACTGAGCGCAGGCTATTTGAATATGTAGTCAAAAATATGGATACAGTGAAGAAAATGAGCATTCGTGAGCTTGCTGAAAGTCAATTTCTTTCGACAGCGACCATTTTTCGTTTTGCGCAAAGGCTGGGATTTTCCGGTTACTCAGATTTTACTAATAGCTTAATTGTTACAGCACATACACAAGCAAACTCTAACTTACCGGATATAGTTATGGGGCGGAATTATAGAGAAGAACACTTAAAAAATATTATCGAAACGGTTCGTGTTATCTCCCAAAATCAAGTTGATGAAGTTGTAAAATTGCTGCTAAAAAAGCCCAATATATATATTTTGACCGACGATAATACTCACACAATTGGTCAATATTGTGAAAGACTCTTTATTGGTCTTAATTTTCACGCATATTTTCCGGAAACAGCTTATCAGAAACGAAATATTGTTAATCGCATTCAGAGCAATGATATGCTGCTTGCATTTTCGTACACAGGTCAAGGTACAGTAATGATTGATTTTATCAAAAGAGTCTTCCTCAAAGAGAAACCATATTTACTATCAATAACAAGAGCAGAGAACAACCCTCTTGAAAGCTTATCAGATGTTAACTTTTATGCATTTGCCGATGAAATCCAGATTGACGGCATGGACTTGACCTCAAATATAGCTTTGATTATCGTTGCTGAAATGATTATTTATGAGTATATTGCAGCTTCAAAAGCATAAAATAGTAACGATGTTACTTGAAACGTAACTTGTTTCTAGTTTCGAAGAAATGATATAAAACAAGCAAAACCCCTTTCTTTTTGCCACGGTTTGAATTACGATTGATTCAAACATTTGGGAAAAGAAAGGGGTTATTTAAATGCCCGCAAAGAAAAAAGTAGTAAAAAAACTACATGAGGAAAGGATGCAGCAAAAACGATTCAGATTGTTTGATGCTGTGCTTGCCGCCGTGTGCGTAACGATGGTGGTTGAGTCTGTAGCTCCAACCGCAGCCATTGGAAACAGCCAATATTTTTGGTGGCTTTTGATGTTCATAATGTTCTTTATACCTTATGGGTTCATAACTGCTGAGCTCGGTTCAACATATTTAGACAAGGGCGGTCTTTATGACTGGGTAAAACGTGCTTTTGGTCGAAATTGGGGTAGCCGAACGGCATGGTATTACTGGATTCAATTTGTTTTTTGGCTTGCTTCACTTGCTGTCTTATTTACAGAAGTTCTTTCGCAAGTCATAGGTAGAGAAATTCCAATTATACTATCCGTTGTATTGCAATTAATATTGATATGGGTGATGTGCTACGGTAGCTTGCTTCCAATTTCAGTTAATAAGTGGCTAATAAACCTTGGAACTTATGCAAAAATTATACTCATGTTGGGGCTTGGTATTTTCGGGCTGTATTGTGGCCTCGTTTACGGCTTTGCCAATCCGATAACGTCATCAGCAGACTTGCTTCCAACCGTTGGTGGAATTACGTTTATATCGGTAATTATCCTAAACTTCAAAGGCTTCGAGGTTGTTGCCGCATTCACAAAAGACATGAACAACCCAAAAAGAGAAATTCCAAAGGCATTCTTGCTTGGGGGAATACTAATCTGTTTCTTCTATGTATTCGCTTCGTTTGGTATAGGGGCAGCAATTCCTGTTGCCGAACTTAGCACGTCAGGCGGACTGGTTGACAGCTTTGTACATTTCTTTAATGTGGTTGGTTTGCCGGGCAATGTTCTCGTTCCTATAGTTGGTGTGTTGTTTCTTTTTACTGTGTTTGTAAATGTCCTGTCATGGGCATTGGGAGTAAACTATGTAGCATCACATGCGGCAGAGCAAGGTTCGATGCCAAGTGCGTTTGCAAAGAGAAACAAAGAAGGCGCACCTATAGGCTCATCCATTCTAATTGGAATTATAGCTTCACTAATGGTAATTGTTGTACCGTTTATTCCAAATCCGGATATCTTCTGGGGATTCTTCGCTCTTCAAATCATTACCTTATTCTTTGCTTATTTGCTTATGTTTCCCGCTTTTGCAAAATTGCGTAAAGTTGACCCACTTAGGGAAAGGCCGTTTAAAACACCAGGGGGGCCGGTAGTTATTGGCTTGATAGCATACATTCCATTAATTCTTTTGATAGTATCCGCAATATTTTCGATGGTGTACCCACTTGCTGACGGCACTTGGTACTTTGACACCATGATAGTTGTGGGAACTGCTGCTGCCGTGTTAGTTGGTGAAGTTATTGTTTTCACTACAAGACGAAAGAGGCGTGGGCAAAAAGTGCTACAAGCTACAAAGGCTGCTGCACAAAAAAAGTAAAATTAAATAAAATAGCCCGAAGCAATGATTCGGGCTATTTTATTTTATGCTAGGAAATTGCTAGTCCTCAATAACAGCCCCTTTAGCAACAATTCTAGGTTCTTCTGGCGTACCAACAACTCTTGCGCCGTCCTTAACCTCAACTTCTTTATCCAAAATTGCATACTCTATAACACAACCGCATCCAACTTTTGTATTTTCCATTAATATGGAATTCCTTACGCCAGAATGTTCCCCAATGCGCACGTTACGGAATATTATGCTACGGTAGGCATCACCATCTAGTATGGACCCACTACCTATCAAACAGTTTATTATATTTGCCCTGCTGTTAAATTTGGCAGGAGGCTCGTCTTTGGGTTTTGTATGGACATGCGGCGCACTTAAAATAAAGCTGTCACGTACATCTTTGCTCAAAAAGTCCATATTACAATCGAAATAAGAATGAACCGTACCCACATTACGCCAGTAACCATCAAAATGGTAGCCATAAATGCGCAAACGATTGCGGTAGCGGGAAAATAAATCCCTTACAAGATTGTGGCGGTCTTCGCTAGAAATTTCTTCTATTAACGAAATAAGAAGTTTCCGCTCAATTACATATATCCCTGTAGATGCTAGGTTTGACATAGGGTCTAGCGGTTTTTCTTCAATATCTATCAGTCGGCCGGCTTCGTCAAGTTGCATAACACCATACCGTCTGATATTTTCATGCTCCGGCACTTTGCGGTATGCAATTGTTATATCCGCTTCTTGTTGCCTATGAAACTTAAGCATGTCGTTATAATCCATTTTATACACGCAATCTCCAGAGGAAATTACAACATACTTTTCCTTACTACGGCGTAAAAATGTAAGGTTTTGGTAGATAGAATCTGCCGTTCCCCTAAACTGTAAGGATTGGTCGTTGGCTAAGAAAGGAGAAAGCACAAACAGCCCCCCCTGCTTACGCCCCAAATCCCACCATTTTGAAGATGACAAATGGTCGTGCAAGCTGCGGGAATTATACTGGGTCATAACCGCAACTTTACTAATACCAGAGTTTGTCATGTTGCTAAGGGGGAAGTCTATTGCCCTATAGCAGCTACCTATAGGCAGTGCAGATGTTGCACGGTTTTTGGTTAACAAGCCAAGGCGTTCGTTTTTACCGCCTGCTAAAATTATGCCTACTGCGTTCATTCCCTCACTCCTCCAGCATTCATTTCTTTCATTATACTTTGGCCACTCTCCAGCATACTGTCCAAATAGTCTCGTGGGTAGGTTTCGCCAAAAATTACGCAGTTCTTACCTATTTTTACATTGTCGGGTATGTGGCTTTTTTCCCCAAGTACTGTAATGCCTGTGTTATAAATATTTGGCTTTTCGGTATTAGCAATATTTTCACCTATGCCAATTTCCACACCTTCGCCAATGGTGCAGCCTGTGTCTATAATACAGTGTTCTACTAAGGAGTTTTTGCCTACATAACAGTCCCCCATAATTATAGAGTCTTTAACCACAGCTCCTTCTTCAATTATAACCCCTGTACCAACTACGGAATTATAAACCTTGCCCAAAACTTCGCAACCTTCAGACACAATACTTCCCCTTATTTCGGAATTTTTACCGGAATACATTGGGGGCTGATGGTCTGCATCTGTATAAATTTTTTGGAAGTTCTCGTACAAATTAAAGTCCGGCAGGGTTTGAATTAAGTCCATATTTGCCGCCCAGTAAGAATCTATTGTGCCTACGTCTTTCCAGTAACCACTAAACGGGTATGCAAACATACGCTTACCTTCATTTAACAGCATGGGCAAAACGTGCATACCAAAATCAGAGTCATTATGGATTTTATTGTCTCTTTCCAATGCGTCGCGCAAAACATCCCAATTAAAAATATAAATGCCCATGTTGGCAAAATTACTTTTTGGCTGTGCAGGTTTTTCTTCAAATTCAAAAATACGATTGTCTACATGTACATTCATAAGGCCAAAACGGCTTGCCTCTTCCCATGGTACTGTAAGGGCGGCAATACTTACATCACACTTATTCTCCTTATGAAAATCCAGCATTTGGGAATAATCCATTTTATAGATATGATCGCCAGAGAGGATTAGCACATACTCCGGGTTGTGTTGGTCGATATAGTCTATATTCTGGTAAATGGCATCTGCAGTGCCCATATACCATTCGCCCCGTTCACTTTTCATATATGGAGCTAAAACAGTTACGCCGCCTGCACGGCGGTCTAAATCCCAGGGTGTGCCAATCCCAATATGTTGGTTAAGCTCTAACGGCATGTACTGGGTCAATACCCCTACAGTATCTACCCCAGAATTTATGCAATTTGACATAGGGAAGTCTATTATGCGATACTTCCCACCAAAGGGAACTGCCGGCTTTGCCTTGTGGGTTGTAAGCACCCCCAAACGGCTACCTTGCCCACCTGCCAGCAGCATGGCCATCATTTCTTTTTTACGCATATTTACCACATCCTTTACGATTGTATATAATGAACAGAGTGAATTAATTATTACTGCAATAATCTCACAAATTGCCTATATAGTCAAGATGTAAACAACAATTGTTGCGCAAATCTCACAAACTTTCAAATATTAAGAGAGAGGACATTTTCGATGAAAAAAATTAATTTAAACGGAGCAAAAAAAGTACATTTCATAGGCATAGGCGGCATTAGTATGAGCGGCCTTGCAGAGGTGCTAAAGCGTGACGGTTACGAAGTTACGGGCTCCGACTCTACATCCAGCCATATTACAGATCATTTAGTAAAGGCAGGCATCCCAGTTGCCATCCCCAATTCTGCCGAAAATATTACCGATGACATAGATATGGTGGTATATACAGCGGCAGTACGCCCGGAAAACCCAGAATTCCAAGCTTCACGCATCAAAGGGAAAACCTTGATAGAGCGTGCCGCCCTTTTGGGAATAATATTGGAAGGTTATGAACACGCAATATGTATTGCAGGTAGCCACGGCAAAACCACAGCTACATCCCTTATGGCAGAAATTGTGTTGGATGCAGGGTTAGACCCTACAATTTCCATAGGCGGGCATATGGGGCGGGATGGGACAAATTACCGTGTAGGAGAGTCTTCCTATTTCGTGCTGGAATCTTGCGAATTTAGGAATCAATTCCACCATTTTCACCCGCAAGTTGGCATAATTTTAAATATTGATGCAGACCACCTAGACTTTTTTGGCTCGTTTGAAAATGTAGTTGGCTCATTTAAAAAGTTCGCAGAAAATATTCGCCCAGGTGGGGTGCTTGTAGTGCAGCACGGTATGCCCGGGTTTGATGAAGCGGTAAATTCAACTGGTCCGAAAATCGGACCAGTTGAATTTACCGCCAGCCTACCATGTAAAGTAATAACCTTTGGCGAAACGGAAGGAAACTTCCGCCCAACCAATGTAGAATACGATAATTTTGGGCGACCAAAATTCGATATTATAAAAAACAATAAAGTTGTGGCACATGTAAATCTGCCTCTTCCGGGCAAATACAACATGCTAAATGCAATAGCAACATTTGCTGCTGCATATGAACTTGGCATCTCTCCTACTTTAGCCGCCAATGCCCTTTCTAATGTAAAAGGTGTAAAACGCCGCTTCGAGTATAAGGGCGTATGGGATGGTGCGCATATAATAGATGATTACGCACACCACCCAACAGAAATTATGGAATGTTTGGCCGCAGCCCGAAAAGCCACACAAGGTAAACTATTCTGTTTATTTCAGCCCCACACCTACACCCGCACCAGGAACCATTTAACAGACTTTGCAGATTCTTTAAAAAACGCAGATAAAATAATACTTTTACCAATTTACGCTGCACGGGAACCATTCGACCCAAGCATATCTTCTTTAAACTTGCAAGAGGCAATTAAAGATAGGGGTGGCGATGTTATCCATTTCAACGATTTTGATGGGGCATGCAAATTTTTACAGGCAAACTTGTCTCCAGGGGACCTGTTGATAACCATGGGAGCCGGGGATGTTTACTTTGTAGGGGAAATGCTGCTTTCCACGTAGTTATCCACATTGTCCACATGTTGGGTGTGGAATAATTTAAGCTATACTGTGCATAAGTACAGCGAAAAAAACGCTTTTAAAGAAAGCCCGTAAACACTGGGCTCGGCAAAACAACCCAGTGTTTACGGGCTTTTTCGGCCTTGAATAAATTACCAAAAGCAAGAAATGTGCATAAAAAAAGCTTGACAATTTTTTTTTATACTTATACCCCGCATACTATCTGCTTTCCCATGGCTTTGTAGTTATCCACATACTTATTAACATTACCCACAGTTTTTGTTGAAAAGTAATTGTACCAAAAACGGCAAAAATGATGTATGATACTATCATTCAATCTAGTAATTTAAAAATTGATAAGGCGGATTTATATGAAACTAAAACTCGGATACGAACAACAAGTAGTAGAAATACCCTGCATATTCATAGACCACTATATGACAAACTGTCCGCCGGTATACTCGTTAATCTATATATTTACCATGAAAAAGCTGCGCAATTGCGAAGCTCTTTCTATCGTTGACCTCGCAAAACAGTTTAATATTACCGAAAGTGATGTTATCAACTCTTGGAAGCATTGGGAAAGTGTTGGCATTGTTAAATTAGAAAAACCGGAAAGCCCGGAAATATCTATCACTTTTTTACCTGTAACCACACCAGCTGCACCGGAAAAAATGGTTGAAGCGGAGCTACCGGTTTACAAACCGTCCGGAACTCGCCCACAATATTCAATAGACGAGTTGGCTAGCTACCGCCAACAAAGTAGGGATATTGCCCGCCTTTTTGCCTGTGCAGAGCAAACTCTAGGCAAACTCCTTTCCTTTAATGATA
>Ga0131853_10012050_pt1 | contig 15823 bp, 12 predicted proteins | sample TergutLab28metaG_FD_92764 | JGI IMG/M metagenome (GOLD analysis project Ga0131853, IMG submission 92764) | Labiotermes labralis P1 segment gut microbial communities from Petit-Saut dam, French Guiana - Lab288 P1 (version 2) (version 2) | ecosystem: Host-associated > Arthropoda: Insects >...
GCTCCCTGATGATGGATCCCTTGTGATCCAAAACATGTTGGAGCAATTTTAAATATTTTATAATAATTCTAATTGTATCTATGAATTATATATTTGTGCATCTGTTGGATAATAAAGTGTTTTATTTGTAGATATTTCAAACATCTGCATCCATTAATCAGTAACAGTTATGGCTCAACTTGGGACTGACAACATCCTAAATCAGAAAATTTTATCCATTATACCCATGGAATTCTGCTATAAACATCAGTTATTCACAATAACCAGCATTCTCTCTTCTGTCACTGCACTCTTCATGTAAGTATTCTGTACCTGTTTCTCTCCTGAAGTAATAGGAATCTCTGCCTTCCATAGCTTCCACGCCCAGTGATGGGGAGGCTTCGATTTGGTGTCCTGGTCAGTAAAGTGAGCAACATGCCATGTTTTCCCTCTATCTGCCGTCAAATCAACGCGCACTATCATATTTCCAGCACCTGACCAAGCGTACCCTTCAAGAAATAAGAACCACCTCAATTTATCTGGTTCAACTTGAATCAGCCACAAACATTATTTGTGACTTCTTGGATGTGAAACACAAGACACATGCATGACAATTAAATGTTTATGGAATTTTCATCGTTGCTCCGCGAATTTTGAAATCTACATAGTTCACTCACCAACAAATGCACTATTTATTAACATGGTTAATAGTTTTAAATTTACATTAAAATACACAATAATATCAATCCTACATGTTTCAGTCTTTAATGACCATCATCAGGGAGCTTTATCTGTACCTAACTAAAGTTATATTTATGTTAAAACACTCGGTAAAATTACATCATTCTATTAATTAGGTGATGTGGCAGCATGTCGTAGAGCAGCATGTGCCACTCTACGACATGCTACCACATCGCCTAATTTATATAACAACGTAATTTTACCAAGTGTTTTAACATAAATATTGGGCAGAACAAGTACAGGACCGCCCTAAACGGAAGGCTATTGTCGAGAAGACCAAGACTCAATCACGGTTGTAGTGCCACAGAAGAAGAAGAAGAAGTTTTAACATAAACATAACTTTAGTTAGGTACAGATAAAGCTCCCTGATGATGGTCATTAAAGACCAAAACATGTAGGAGCGATATTATTGTGTATTTTAATGTAAATTTAAAACTTTTAACCAAGTAAATAAATAGTGCATTTGTTGGTGAGTGAACTAAGTAAAATTTTATGGAACTTGAGTGGGTTCATCTTATTATTAATGGTACCTTTAATGATGCTGAAAGTAGCTCAAACTACATAACATCAGAGAGAATAATAAGTGCACAATTAACTAAACACAGTGTTCAAGGAAGTGGTCATGGCTTAGCTTACAATACAGAATATGTGATGGGTATGTAAAGTACACAGTGCATTTCTAGTGCACACAATATAGTGTTTTCAAAATAAAACGAAACTTGTAATCAATTAAATCAGTTACAAGCTGTGGCAGTGACTCTATGAGACACATCTGTTGGCATTTTAAAACGAATAAATTGACAAGTTAGGAAATGTGTGCTGTGTAATAAATTGTTATTGCTGTTACTACTACTACTACTAATAATAATAATAATAATAATAATAATACTCTCCTGCACTTCTCTAATGGTGTACTCTAAAAGCAAAACTAAGAAGTGAAATAAACTATTCCGTTGGTTAGCGCCCATTATACAGCAGAAATTAATCAAATATGGCATCCACTAGACAGCCTGTACATTTACATTTTAATTAACCTCTTAAGTATCATGTCAATTCCAATTTCAACTAACAATGCCATATTCATAACTCAATAAAATGGTTTTTTAAAACCAACAACCTACTGATGCCCGCCTAATCTACTATACCCTACCTCTCTTTTATACTTTCCCTCACATACAGATTAAATCAGTAGTTGTCCTGTACGAAGAAATTAGAATGGATGATCACCGATACACTGATTCACAAATGATAACAAGAGGGGCCATTTTGGTACTCACAGACATAATACATTCACTCCATTACTGTACTAATTCTTTCTTACTCTAAATGCAGACCATTCTTCGAAAGCAACATTCTCCCACTACTTGAATTAATTCACAACACATCACCAAACTTACTTTCCTCAGCCTGTATCCCAATATATAAATATATGTACAATACTAGATCCTGGTTCACCTCTGACAATCATTTTGCCCTCGGGTGTGAGAGTGACAGTGTCACCATGAACTGGGTCGCAGATAGCTGATGTAACAGGAAGTTCTTGAATTGCCGGAGACTGTGTAAAATCTACTGTGTCCCAGTCCACGCTTGGAGAGAAGCCTTTGTAGTCATTACGCTGCCAATGTGATGTACTCTCTTCTTCAGATACTACAATCCTTCCTGCAAGTAATATTTCCTCACTCCGTCACATTGCATTGGAGTTGCTAAGGGTGTGAGTTTGAAGAATTCTCACCAGTCACCACAATCCTTCCTGCAAGGAACAGTTCTTTATTCTCTCAAATTACATTTAATGAACCAATCAACTAACTCCATGAAGTAAAGCCCTTCTTGAAAAGCTAACAGCTGCTCAGCTTGCCCAGAAAGTCATCTTTTATGATACCTTAAGTCACATTACTGTGTTCACAACAGTGTCTAAGAGCAAATACATATATTTCTCGGTACTTGCTACAGCACCCACATTCAGTTTGAGTTAGTAACAGCATTGTCCATAAGACACAATTTAGCACCCAGGAACTTAAACAAATAAGAATGATGTAGTCATTCCTGCAGATAATGGAAAAAGACATAATAATTCCAATCATAAAATTTCACATATAAGAATTGTTTAAAGGCAAATGAAAATTTAAAAAAAAAGTTCCATTTTGGGTACCTGTAAAATTTCCCTCACCTACATAATCCACTGGTCACAGAAACTATGAAAAGGACATTAATTTTGTATGGAGTGCCATAACTTCACTCTCTTTAGTGTGTTACTTTCTGGAGTATGTAGTTTTTTATACAATGCTGCAACACATCTTATCATTCATATCATCATCACCATCATCATCATAACTGCCACTGTGGGCAGGTACTGCACAATTATGTATGTCAGTGTTACTCCCACTGCTGTAATTCTTTAAGACACACATTATTTCAATCTCATCAAAACTGATACTCAGTCCTGGCCCTGTGCCCCACACTACTGTTACAAACAAAAACTATGTAAAACATAACTAAAACTAAAATAACAGCATAAATTGAAAGGCACTAAAAGAATATGAAAACTCTGACATTATACACACACTACTGTAAAAATGTAATAAAGATCACTTCACTCTACATTTGGCTCTAAAGCAAGAAAAACTGACACCCGTATCATCTAAATGGCTGACACAGAAGCATGTGTTGAGGATGTGACTTTACTATGTACATGAAACATTCTTTTGTCTGAATTGTTGCAAAATTTATTGGTAAAAAGGTACACTAAGTTCTATACTTGCAAATTTAAAATTTGCATTTTGCATTTTCATACAATATGCTGCAACTAGCATCAGTGTTTATAAATCCTATGAACCTTAAGGCAGCAATAGATCAGCAGTGCAAAAGCAAATGGCCTACAAAGATATTTAGCTGCAAACAAACAGTAGAAATTGTAAGGCTGCACAAAGATTTTGACTGAAAGTTTTTCATAAGTTACTAAATGTCAAATACTTCCTAATGAGACACATTATTCATAGTACAAAGTGTTAAAACTTGAGTTATAACACCCAGCACTACAAAGGTTAAGAAGGAAATTCTAACCACCATATAATTAAAAAAGCCACCAAAAAGCATTCAACTAACCTAGCCACTTGACACTACGGGCCCCAACTATTCCTGGAGCTATTACCCGAACCGGATATCCATGATCTCTTGAAAGAGGTTCTCCATTCATTTCATAGGCCAGAATCACATCACCCTTTCGATACATGGCCTTCTCTACAGGAATAGATGCTCCAAAAGGTAGGTTGGCTGCATCTGTGTCCAGACCCTCAAACTACATACAAATGACAGTTCAGAAACTGCTCTAAAATCCAGTTACAAGTTGAAAACAGAAACAGAGAACTCAGCTTACTTCCCACATGTTTTATCACTAGATATTTCCCACATGAACTTTATACATATGAGTAATTCTGGTGTGAAAGTCTGTTGTGTGATTAAACTATTTTTTGTACAGAAGCACTTCTTTAACCCACTGTTTAAATGCAAAATAACAAAATACAAACAGTCTAAACTTGAACAATGCAAGAAGATCATTAATATAATCTGTAAAGATATGGAAGCTTCTGCAAAAAAATAGGTGTTGTAAGTTTAAATACCAAAAAGTTGCTCCCATTTGGGATAATATTAGTGTTCTTGACCAAATAAAGCAGAATGCTTATGATGTATGTTCATCTACCTGCAAATATCAGTGCCAAACAACTACTGGGCAGTTATTTTAAAATGATAGGAGAAACTTTCACTACAAATTGTCAGGCATATCCAGCTTTATTATTTTTTTTTTTAATCAGACCAAAATAAGAGTCATTTCACATAATAAGATACATGCACTTCTGTGCACATCTTGAGTATAACCCACATATAACTCACATAATGTATTATCAAAGTAACAAAGTGTTTCACATAAAAGTTGTAGGGAACAATGGAACACATGTTTTACAAATTTTAATATAACTAAACAAAAGGAATGTTTGCTCTATCATCTCAGAATGCAAAAGATGTTGAAATGATGTTCATCACACTTTCTATGCCAGTACCTTGCACAAATTTATGGAAGGTCATGGCTGTTTACCTGTGAAGATGTTGAAGAACCTAATGTGTTGGAAAGATTTTTTTTTTAATCTTTTCACTAAACACTACAAAGCACATGCAATTTTCAGCTGTACCAACCCATAAAAAAGGCTACTTTACATAATGCCATACATGCACTAAATCAAGCGCAATACAAACTGTGTACAGAATTTTACAAGCACACCGAAAGCTCAACAAACTACAAAAAATGACACTGGAAATTTTGTTACTACATTATGGACTACACTGTTCTCCAATCTTATATTCTTCACAAAGTGTCTTCCATTTACTACAATTGTCTAAAGAACAGGAATTTTGATGATGAAATATTTTCCTTACATTACTCTAAATTAGGTACTTATGTGTACAATGTATCTGCAAGATTGTTTTATACTTCAGGGCTTGGAGTAGAGTCCAGTTGAAACATGATGGCACACGGTGACGTATGGGAGGGGAAGTGAAGGGGAAACTGGCAAATGGAGTGGGTAGCCAGTACCCTTCATACCACCTTGGAACATTGTGTATCCAACATTACTACCAACCATAAAAGCCGATGCGCACACCTCGGCTGCCAGTAGTCGACTGAACTGACGCCCCTGCCGATTTAAATGGACTCGCCCATTTCACCGAAAGACAAAATCTGGTTTCTGCGCGTGTGCCATCACATTTCAAATGCAGTCTACATTATGGAAAGCAAGTTCACACAAAATACTTTCAATCAAAACATTTTAGGAACACAATACCTGGACATGTTCCACACCAGGATGATCATCTTCCATCCCAGCAGCTTTCAATACATCACACAACCGAGCACCAGACCATGTCGCATTACCAATAGCTGCTGGTCCCCAGGACAGTCCTTTTACTGGCTTTACCTGCACAATTCACATTACGTGAGTCGGTGACACCAATTTTCAAACTTCAACCAAGCAACCCAATTAATGGATGTTACTTGAGACTATTCAATGCTTTCAAGGTAACATATAAATAGGACCAGATTAAGCTTGCAGTATGTTCAATATACAGTAAAATAAGGGTCAGTTTAAGGCATTTCTAGACCCAATACAAAAATACATTTGAGATCCCTACCCATGCAATTCCTGAACTGACAATGGAGATACAATGTAAGAACATACACACAACATTATGAAGCACAACCAGCCTTTTCACAGACACAAACAGCCACACATATTGTGACAACCATCAACTATCCCCAACTGTAAATGTGACAGAATGAATGTAACTTATATCAAGAACTTCATTATATTAGCTGAGTCAGTCTCTTGACGTCACATACGTGGAAATATCTTGTATAACACCAGAGCTTCTCTCTTTCATACTTTTGTCACTAATAAGCAAATCCTCATTAACTATGACTTATTTTCCACAATATTCAGCACCAAATGTACTTGCATATCTACATGATAACCACTTCAGACAAGTTAGAGTGTGTACATGCAATGTAATAACTCTAGGGCATTTACACTGTTACTGTCCCTACACAACATAAAATCTATTTTGTTTTATTATCTCAAAAACCATAACATTTAAAAGAGAAGTAGACCACATTGGGCACAATATTAGCATTAAACTTTTCTCTACAACTTTTGATCAAAGCAATTTTTTGCTGATAAATATTTAGCAAATTATGCATAAGATTTATGTGGCCACACATGTTTATTTTCATGCAAAATTTGTTATTTTCTGCTTATAACCAAAATTAAGGTGTTGATAAATTTTACTAAAGCATCAAATTTCATTTACGTCCTTGCCAGTTCTTCAGCTGTTTCATGCAGACACACATGCATAACACAGTTAATGCTCATTTTCACAACTTTTCAATATGAATGCACCAAGAAGAATAAATAACATTATACACATTTTTCTAAATCTTACATCATACATGATCAGAATTTGGATGGACTTGGAAAATTAAGTACTTCTACTGTTTTGGGGTATTACACGTACTTTTCAATTTACATTATTATAAGTTTTATAATGTATCATATTAAGGTTACACTGCAGATGTCAAATTAAAAAAAAATTCTTGGAGAATATGTGTCTTCCAAAACGAAGTACGCCTTTCCAGTGCTGTTTCTGATACATGAGACAAGAATACAAGTCAATTAATCAGTTTTGGAATTTAAAACATTACACAACTGGGGACAAAAAATGTTCAAAAAAGGAGCACTTCATTACTTTTATTAGTTCACCCACAATCCTTATGGCAGGAGCATTAACGCTTAGCCTACTAACATGGAGAATATGGTGAGCTCCTAATAATGCCTGCAGATGGCAGATCGGATTTAACTCAGCGTTTAAAGGGTTAAGAAAGGTATGGTGAACTGAACCCGTAACTTGGAAGGGAAAGAAAAGGAATGCATTACCAATTTTGTGGAAAATCCCACTGGAAAGTGCCCACTACATAAACCTAAGAGGTGAGAGGATAATATTAAAGTACATTACTGGGACATAAGCTCAGGGCTTGTGAACGGTATCGGACTCACACAGCACCACTTCTGTTGTTGAGAGACAGCGAACACAGTTTTCTGTTGTCATTTATTAGTTACCCAGTCTAAAACTAAGAACATTTTTATCAAGCTCCACAAAAGTTTAAAATTCAGCTGGATGTTATGATATGTGAGGTTCAGCTGGTAGTTGTAATACAGTAACTCTGCTACCTGGCTCATTTCACTTCTGCGGTTGCCAGCACACTGCACAGCAGCTGTCACTGTATGTTTAGGAAATTTAGTTCTGAGATCATGAAGTGACAGTGAGATGGTCTTCACACCAATGCCAGTTATTTCCAAGCTGTATGTTTCGGGATCCACTTCTGGCACTGGCAAGTGGTTACGTACATAGAACAGGTCACTGTAAAATATTAACAAGTAACATTTAACAAATATTATTTAAGCTGAGCCAGATAGCACTAAGAAAAAAATATGATGGCCAATTTCAAGCTACTATCCTGGTTGGTTGGTTGATAAAGATCTGGCTCAATTGCACTGATTATTCATGTCTGTCAGCACATTAGATACATCCCTTAAAAACTGAACTTTAACTTCACCCAAACTTTTATGGCCACATATTTCATCCACACCAGACATAATCATTACACTGCCATGATTTGGTCCTCTGAAATGATGCAGTGTCACTGGCCCACACTGGTCACTATCCTGGCATTTGTTTGTAAGGACAATCTTAGCCAAGGCAGTTAGTGCCTTGGCCAGAATTCACACAGCTTGACTCCCCACATGCAGCTTAATGAATGTTTAGCTACCACAGCTCAGAATGTAAATAATTTCAGCAGTTCTTAATAACTCTTGTTATTATTCATTCATTCTTACAATAATCCCAATGAGAAGCACTAATTTCTGAAATTTATTTTTGGAATAGGACTCTACATGTTTCGGACAGTTTCTCTGCCCATCATCAGGAGTCTAGCACTGTACACACAGCAATACATACAGGGTATGCTGACTGCTTGCTAGCAAGCAGTCAGCATAACCTGTATGACATATACCTATTGCTGTGTGTACAGTGCTAGACTCCTGATGATGGACAGAGATACTGTCCGAAACATGTAGAGTCCTATTCCAAAAATAAATTTGAGAAATTAATGCTTATCGTTGGTTTTATTGTAAGAATATATCATGATGCACATTCCTCAGAATGTCAAATATTTATTCATTATTATTATTATTATTATTAATTGATGAAAACGTGAGTAAGAATGGATATCATATTCTTCACTGCACAACTATGTATGGACATGGATGGGAAGAACTCATAAGCAGACACACATGCATTCAAAAAAATATTCAATCCACTATTCACTTTAATCATCTGAAATTCATTCTCGATCTTATGTGCATGCAGAATTGTGTGCACGTGTGTTGTACAAGTACACCTACGAAGGAGTAACAAAGCTGTCTGCCAGTATATGTGATGGCGGTTCTGCGTTGAAAGGCTTTAAGGAAGTTGGCCTCAGAGCTGGATGTCTCCTTGGTTCAAACTGATAGGGATCTTCCATGTTTTCAAGAACATGTGAAGATTCCTCTTCCTTCAAACTACCTGCAAAAAACATTACAAACTACACAATTCTGTGGTGTCACACACACTGTACTGTACTACACAGCAATATTATAGCTAAGACCAGTATGATACAGGATCCGCAAAACGTGCCATGCTGCTTCTTACAAAATTCAGAAATATAAATGATAACTTTAAACCCAACATATGAAGCAGCAAAAGGAGAAAATGAATATTTTGCTTTGACTGTTACAGCTTGAAACAAACTGCAAAACTTGCTTCTGATCACTGAATACACCCTACCCAAGAAGCCCTAAGAGAACAGGCATCACTGGTTCAATCAACTTATCAGCAGTTCAACCTGATTCCTTGGTTACTTCTTTTCCTTTAGTATTAACCTTTACCACCCATAAACAGGAGATTTTACACCCTCCTGTGCTACATGACTAGCATGTGGACTTGTAACTTGGAGGAAAAACATCCATGTTTAAAAAAAAATTCAGCTCTCAATCAGCTCTACCATTACACATAGCCAACAACACTTGGTTTCCCTAAAATTCTCACTGAGCAAGCTGATTCATTGTGGGCACATCAGACAAATTTTTTTGAAATACCCCCTTCAGTGTTTTTACGTTTGTACACATTGTATTCTGTCTCGTGTGTTTTGTTGCTAGTTTTAAGTTGTCTTGTGTGTAACTGTTGTTGGTTGACCATGTGTATTGTTGTAGTTGTCTTGTGTGTGTTGTTATCTTATGTGTAGTTGTACTACATGGGCATTGCTGTTTTTTTTTTTAACTTTACTTTACTTTACTTTACTTTAGATGCCGGACTGCTGGCTATAAGTCAGTATTCGGAAGGTCCTAAAACCGGCCATCTCAACACAGGTTTTTTTTGGTTTCCCCGTGCCTAAAAGCAAATGCTGAGATGGTTCCCAAGATTCCAAGTTGCCACTACATGCTTCTCATGTAGCCCTCCTGACTTAAATTTAGTAGTAACCAATTTCATGTTTTGTATACGTGTAAAATAACCACTGCCAACGGGTATCAACCCAATTGCAGTAAATAAATATTACTTCATATCACCCGCTAGACGAGACATAACTCATGTAAAATGGTGAATTGGGAACATTTTGTTATTCTTGTATCCAGGTGTATCTCTGTACTACAAACTGCAAAGCAATAAACATTTTCCAAAAAAATAAATTAATTAATAAATATTATTACTATTATTATCATCATCATCATCCTGCTTGGTGCACTGGCTGTTCTGACCAAGGCTTTTAGTCTACTTTCCTGCCTAAAAAATAAAAGCAGGGTTTCAAGTTCCATCTGTCTGTCAGCCCACCCACGTGTGTGTGTGTCCAATTCAGATTTTAGATTTTCATAAAACTGGATACCAAAATTATGCCACTGCAGTCAACTAATACCATGCTATTATTGCAATTAGTAATAACATGGCGGATGTAGGAACTAGTCAAGTTACAGGGAGAATTTATGAGCTCTGCTTTGGGAACATGCAAACAAACACCTTCATTACACTAATGGAGAAACCAGCAGCAGCTATGGACAATTATCATTTCACCTGGGGGAAAACTAAATGCTTGATTGTAGTATCAATGCCATGATATCAGGAAAACACAAATTAGTACCTGCAGTTAATCAAACAACACATGCAATAAAGTACAGTTCATACAAATATTTTGCATACACACAATATACACAGTTATTTGCATAAAGTGTACCTTGGTGGTTATACTGTATAATTAAACTGCAGTACATAATAATAACATAATACAAAATTACTAAATGCAGATTTTTCTGCATGTATGCTTGCAATACAAAAATGTTTTCTTCACCATTTTATATTTAAAAAAAAAGTATTTTCACATATGTATGTTGGCATACACAATTAAATGTTATGAGGATATTCCAACAGCAATGGAAATGTTTGTATATTTTCAAATCTTTAAGAAGACTATAAATTACATACAAAACTCCTTTTTTGTTGTGTCATTCTCCACAGTCCCTCCGGGTACCCCCGTTGACCACATCTTTACATAAGTCATAACCACTCTATGTCTCTCACAATGCATCACTCAATGAATCAAAAGCTCTACAGTTGATACAGCACTGTTAAACAACTTAGTAACCACCTGAAACTCCACATGACAAGGCTTTAATACATTACAGTACAAAATAGAAAACATCTATTACTTAAATTGTTTTGACTGTGAGAAGGAATATACAAAGATGCTAATGCCTTTGTGCACAGCCCTGTTGCCACTTGTTTGTACAGTGAGATGGTGGGCAGTGTTCAATATCCCGTGAATTATAAAATATACTACTACTACTGAATAATTTCATTCACCCTAAAAAATTTTTCAGTATATAACCACTTTACCTGCAGTATCACAAGCTATCTAAGTAAGTAATCAGCCAACTAGCTAACTACCTAACTGACAAACTACATGAAACAGAGTCCTTCCTGAAAAGCTAAAAGGTCGTGGTCTAAATAAGGAATTCCCTGCATTTTATGGATCCCAAAGGTTCAATACCACATTTACAACATTCACAACAGCCTGTCCCTATCCTGAGCCAGATCAATCCAGTCTATGCTTCCTCATTCCAGTTCTTTACATTTCACAGTAATGTACCAAATTCAGTGATACACACTTATTATCATTTTCTGGAATCTAGAACATTATAACCGATATAGGGTGTAAGTCTTTTATTAAGAGACAAAATTGTACATTTAAAGCCTAGGTCAGAACTGTTTAAAAAATTTGCTGCTTTCGTTTATGATGGGGGAGAAATTGGAGAGTGTCAGTATTACAGCTTACAGGGGAAGAGAGTTTTATGGCAGGTGTAGCAAGCTAACAATTTTGACTTCGTCAGAATCAAGTGTATGGGGTAAGAAAAGTTGGAAAGAAAAAAAGAAAAGAAGACTGACTTTAAACACCTTAACAGCTTCTGGGACTCTTTAAATTGTGTGGGGAAGATTTACAATGTTAGGCACGCTTGGACTCTAAAGAAATTAGTGAGACGCGTGAAAGAGTTCACTCGGGTGACAACAATGGAAGAATGTTACATAAATAGAAGCCAATGGGGTTAACGTATTCAAAATTCTGACTTTTGGACCTATTTGGGAGCAGCGAAATTTAACATTCGACCAATCGGGTACAATAAGAAATTTTAAGAAAGGGGTGAACTTAAAACTTGCGAGTTTTGGGAAACCTAACGAAAAGGAGTCTGTTCTGTAACTTGGAAATGACAAGTTGTCCTCACGTACCAAAGCTAACAGTGGATACCTTTCCAAGGGCGCATTCATATGCAGTGATCTGTAAATGTTAACATCGGTAGTTAAAATAAACAACATCAATAGTGAAAAGTGTTAATAATATCACCGCCCGCCACTTAGACCACTTACGATTCCTTGCGAAAAAGACATGCCTACCGATTGAATAGCCAGGTGGGTTGCAACATCTTCAATTTCACTCTGAAAATCTACCAGAACATGGAGGTTACTTCTGAAAACTTTCTGTTTAAGGTTTCTCCACACATAGGAATCACAATATGACCACAGTCTTCTACTGATTATTCATTTCTCATTATACAATCTGCTGTTAAATACTGGTGAGCTGTCCTACTAAGGTACAGGCAACTCTGTCTTCTGAAGTTAATTCTTCAAGCAAACATTCCACAATTTTGTTCACCTAAATTAACTGTCACAAAAAAAAATTATTCCAGTACTCATAGCACATTATATATCAACTAACATACTGTCTGTGTCATTGTATCTGACGAATGACTTGTGAATTGTCTGTATCTCAATGGTATGTGTTCAAGGAATTTATGTAAAGATCATGATGAAACTTAATTTTGTCTTTTTCATCATGGATGTGCAAATAAAGAAACATGAACCATAGTTAGCCATATGTAAAGTTCCTGACCTGCTCGGAAAGTGTATGAAGAATCATCCTGGGAAACCGAGAAAACTCACTGAAAACTAGAACAGCTGGTGTCTGGTTTGTATGCAAATTGCACACCTTAGGAATGCAAGTGAACTACCTTAAAATGAATGCATTCTGCTCAGTAGTGATACTCTAAATATGAGTTCTTCAGGCAAAATTACCAAGCTTAAGAGTAATTTGGTCTACTTACCTATTCGGAACTGTTCCAGTAATGCAAGTACTTCTGGGTTCTTATGCACAGCATACAACAACCAAAAGGGTTCCAATGATCCTCCAGCTGCCATCAGTATTTTATCACCTCCTGGATGCTCTTCTACAAAGTCAGTGATGTCATACACACCGTGACTATATGCAACCCATATCCTGTCATCTTTAGTAGCATGCTTTGCCACATCTTCCAGTGTATAAACAGGAAGACTCTTCGTATTATGACTAGCATGTTCCATTCCAACTGGCGAAGCATTATGAGCAAGTTTATTCTTACCTGAAAACCAAAAAGTATTGTGCAGTGCAACTGTGTGGTATTTGTACTGAATATGAAGTTAACTGCTCTGTGAAGAGGAAGAGAAGAAATAGGATGAGTGGCTCTTAATATTTTTAAGGATAATTTCTTAAAAATGTAAGGTTGTGTTTTCAAGAACATAATGAAAGATGTTCATATGAACAAGGGCCCGCAGACAGCCACCTTTCCAAGTTACTGCGCCTTTTCCTTTCTTAAATTTAAGTGTCCAGGCACATAAACACAGACTACACATAAATGAGGACAGTGCAGGAATCACACAGCCTATCTTCCATGACCTATTCATCAGCAAGATACACACTGTAACACAATTCCCAAACTGTATAGATCAAGATGCAGTTCTGATTTACAAGTTCAACAACTATGAATTTATGACATTACTTAAAACCAATGACTGCCAGCCACATACCACAAATGGCTTCATCACTAGCCAACCACAATATCATACTTCTCAGTTTCCTTCAACAATTAACACTGCAGAAGCAGGAAGTTGAGACATTTGTGAGATGAGAGAGGCACTAGTGGCTAAAATGATGTACAGTAAAACAGCTCTGAAAAATGTGCAACTTCTTCTTAGGGTTTCTTTTTTGGTAGAATGTAAAACAACAATAGCATGACTGCACAAAAATTTACTTTAGATACCTACCAATTATATATGCCATCATGTGCTTCAGTCCATAATTACAAACCTGGTGATGGTAAAATATTTCAAGGTCATATGTGGCAAATGTAACACAGGCACAATCTGCACTTAAGTAGTAAGTTTGTTTAACAACACCAACAATGACAAGAAGGAGAAGGAGGAGGAGGAGGAGTAGAAGAAGGAGATAAGGAGGAGAGGAAGAACTAGAAGAAGAAGGGGAGAAGGAGGAGAAGATGAAGATTATGGAGGAGGAGAAAAGAAGAAGAATAAAATGAGAAGGAAGAGGAGGAGGGGAGAAGGAGAATAAGAGGAAGGAGAATGAGAAGGAGGAGGAGGAGGAGGAGGAGGAAGAGGAGAAAAACAGGAGGAGAAGAAGAAAAAAGAGGAAGGAGGAGGAGAAGAAGGAGGAGGTAGAGAAGAAAAAGAAGAGAACAACAACTACTACTACTACTACTACTACTACTACTACCACCACCACCACCACCACCACCACCACCTCCACCACCATCACCACTACTGTGGCTACTAGTCTAACAAATTAATTAACTAATTCAATGGAGCAGAGTCCTTCCTGAGAAGCTAGCAGGTCCTGAGCTATTCACAAAATTCACCACATTTTATGGAACCCAAAGGATCATTACCACATTCACAAGTGCTTGCTACCTCTCCATCCTGAGCATGAGCAAAACAGTCCATGCCTCCCCATCCCACTTCTGGAAGATCCATTTTAATATTATCCTTCCATCTACATCTAGGTCTTTCCATGAGAGCTCCCCACCAAAATACTGTATACACCTCTCCTATCCCCTATACAAACTGCACACCCTGCCAATCGCTTTCTTTTTCACTTGATTACTGAGATAAATTGGTGAGGAGTACACAGCTTAAAGCTCCTCAGCAGCAGCAGCAGCAGCTGGCACTGGCAATGGCACTAGGTAAAATGGAAGAACGTTGTGTTTGCCGCAGGTGATCAGTAGAACTATAAATCTGTACAATAGGAAAGTGTAAATTCTGTAAGGAATGTCCTTTTTTTTAATTCTGAGGCTTCAAATTTAGTGGTAAATTGACCATGGCATCTGAAATATGAATTGTTAACCACTACACTTCATTTACTGAGAGGTCTACTAAAAACATCATAATGAATTTTCAGTAACCTGAAGATGGCCGCTATAGGCCGAAACATGTAGTGTTTCCATTGCTAATAAACACCATCATTTAGCTATATATTTATAGTTGTGTTTTTGACTGAATTTACCTCACCTCACACATACCAGCCCCCACCCCACCCCCTAAGTAGCAGGTACAGAAATGTAGTATGACAGACACAAATGGTATCATACAACACATGACCTCTATAACATCAGATCTTACTTTGCACATTTGCACATGATTCTTCTGGTATCCTTGAATGATGTATATATAACATATTATAGCTCATTAGATAGATGTTTACGAGTTCCATTAGAAGAAAACAAATTTACATTCTGCAGCACTGATCTCTGTTCACACTTACTACTTAGTGCCAAATGACAATTACCAACACAGTGCCAAGTGACAATTACTAAACAGGTTTGGTAACCCGGTCACCGAACCGCCAAAGACGATGCTAATGAAGTAAACGCGCACACCTCCCCCCCCCCTCCCAGATGGAAGACAAGTCCACGCACGCAACAAAACGTACCGGATGCAGAGATCACCATAGATACAAAGGATAGAGAGCACACACAACCCATAGCAAAAGACCACCAGTATTAGACATCAGAAATGGACAAACAATAGCTGGAGACCCACAAAGTACAGCAGCGAGCAGACATACTTGAGCTGTACACCCCAGGATAGCGCACATCAC
>Ga0131853_10012051_pt1 | contig 15823 bp, 10 predicted proteins | sample TergutLab28metaG_FD_92764 | JGI IMG/M metagenome (GOLD analysis project Ga0131853, IMG submission 92764) | Labiotermes labralis P1 segment gut microbial communities from Petit-Saut dam, French Guiana - Lab288 P1 (version 2) (version 2) | ecosystem: Host-associated > Arthropoda: Insects >...
AAAATGCCCTCTTTGTCCCCGGCCCCAACTTCTTTCCCCCCCCCCCCCCCCGAAACTGCCATAACTAGGACGATATACCCGGATATGCACGAAAACTTCACTTTCCAATAATTAGAAGCAGAGGGCATAAATGCCTTCCAACAAAAACATTCCTTTAACGCCGTTTTCGTTCGCTGTTAAAGAAAAGAATCCATATTGAACACAAATCTTGTGGAAACTTGTGCCTTTCCACTTGTAAATAGTTTCCGACGTTTCAAAGGATTGATGACAAAGGTACTACAATCCTATTGAAACGTCGGAAACTTTTTACCGGGTTGTATGGCTTAACGTCCAAGAAACCTTGAATCTTTAGGTCCTGGATCACCGAAAATTAAACCCCCTTGAATTTATTTTCAAGGGTGCATGAGGGCGTACATATGAACAGCGCTGTATTGTTACTGCGCAGTTATCTTAGCCTTTGAAGTCATAACGTCCAAATAAATTTGAGCCCAGGTAGCGTGCCGTATCATCTGCTCCAGATGCGCGAATTGTAATTGCATGTCGTTATTTAATTTTCTTTTCATCCGGTTATGTATCCGGGAGCCGGATTAACGTTGTCGGTTTAGCGACTAGGATATGAGCTGCACGGTCCGGGGTTCGATTCCCTTTTCTCTTATCAAAACATCCAGACCGGCTGTGGCGCCCACCCAGCCTCCTATTCAGTACGTAAAGTAAAGTAAAGGTAAAGTGATCCTGTTACAGGCCCAGAGGGTGGGTAGAGGTAAGGCTCTACTCTTCTATGACCCCTGCACTAGAAGCGGGTGAGTGGTCAGCAGCACGCCCCGGCCGCACTTTACCCCCGGGGACGACCCGGTACCCATTTTACAGGAGGCTGGGTGGACCCCAGGGCCAGTCTGGACGGGCGGAAAATCTCGTCCCCACCGGGATTCGATCCCGGACCGCCCAGCCCGTAGCTCAGTCGCCATACCAACTGAGCTACCCGGCCCACATTCAGTACTGACTTGGGGTATTTCCCGGGGGTAAAGCGGTCGAGGTTTGAAGTGAATCACTCACCTCCATCCATTGCCGAGGTTAAGAATGAGTGGAGCTATGCCTCTGCCCCCCCCCCGCGTATGACATCATGGCTTGGAAAAGGAAAAGTCAAGTTATGTGTTCCGGTTACGAAAATTTAATACCCTCAAACACGGAACACATTTTGTGGACTCATGCTGCTGTTACGTACAGGCCCAAATCAATTATGATTCCAACATGACTGTTGCTCTCTTCATTGCTAATATGTCATGCAACGAGAGTCTGCCGTACAGAAAGCGTTGTAAAAGACAAATAATGTTTAATCCTAATTTGCAGTTCGGGGTACTTATGTATGAACCAATGGAAATGCAGTAGTTGTGAGGATCACTTATAACGTAGGATTTCTGTCTGCTGTGATAAGACACTGCGTCGCTGATTGCGTGGTTCCCGACCTTTCGAAGGGTTCAAGGACCTTTAACCTAATAGTGATGATGAAGAAGACATGTTCCTTGGAAACGTCGGGAAGCACGTACGAAGCAACACGGGGTAACATCGCAGAAGACTGTAATTCACAATTGTACCACTGTAATAAACACAAAACTTGCAAACTGGAATTTTTTTCTTTTTGAGGGTCCGACTCCATGAATTCCTCCATCCCTACCCTATAAGGGATATGATTCATTTCGCACTGCAACCTAAACCGCATATTCCATTTTTGCACCAGGCCACCCTGACGTGAAATTCGTTTTTGCAGACATTAATCTTACCTTAGGTGCTTGGTAATGAAATCAGAACGGCGTCACAGATGTAACAGGCATTCCACACATACGGTAATATGCAAACACAAAGGGAATAAGAAAAGGCGGGCAGAGCTTTCGTTCTGGAAACTCTTCCCATATGCCGATAAGCCTTCTTTTTATGACACTATGGAAGTAAAAGTGATTCATATGCATATGTACGGAATTCGATTCCAGGTCGTCTCTCTTCGATAGACCTAGTCAACACGCGTGGCAGTGTCAACACAAGATGTATCATGTATAGATCATTTACCTTGAACAAGTCATGAATACAATTGTACATTTCCTTGTAGAGGCTAGCGGAAATGTGATGGCACACGCGCAGAAAACAGAGTTCGTCTTTCGGCGAAACGGACGAGTCCCTTTTAAATCAGGGTGGACGTCAGTTCAGTCGACCACTGGCAGCCGAGGTGTGCGCATCAGCGGTAGTAATGCTGGATACACCATGTTCCGAGGTAGTGTGTAGAGTACTGGCTACCCACTCCACTCGCCAGTTTCCCCTTCACTTCCCCTCCCGTGCGTCACCGTGTGCCATCACATTTCAACTGGAGTCTACCGTCGTTGATAAAAAATGAACGTAGGAAGATGTCACATACGGGTTTATGTTGTTATGTGTACCCAATTACGGACAGATTTAAACCTCTATCAGTGACTCTTTTGAATACAGCTCTTCCCGACTTAACGCAGTAGTTACCTTCCGGAAGGTAAGGCGCAAATCTAATTTTGCGCAAGGCGGGAGAACGCGTGGTCAATTCTGTATGTATATACAACGAAGTACAGCTGAAATCCATAATCCGGCACAATGAAACCTGGTCGGCTGCAACATGACCGCCTTGCCGCCTGTGTTATCGCCCAACAGTATTCTGCGGCTACTTTCGTCTCATTGCACTTTCATTCCCGCAGGTGAAAGATTCGGCATGTATTTAAAAATATTTTAATTTTGTTTTACTTGTATAAAATGGCGTAATTAGGGGATTGTCTGTAGAAGAAGTAATAGTGTGTTGGATGAATCATTAATCTGTTTTCCAAATGTGCTGTTCGCGATTTTCCGTTATTCGTTGGGCATTATGCCCATTTGTTTGCAATTTTTTGCAAAACGTCATTTTGCAGGATCGTTCTTTAAAAACAAGTCGCCGGTGAAGGGATTCGCCGCGTTTATTGGACCCGAATCTTTATTATCGTGTTAAAAAATACTCGCCACTGGATTTTGTTCTCAGCTACTAGCTCGGTATAGTGTATCCCATCATATATATTTGCTTTAATATTATCTTACCATCTACGTCTAGGACAGCCAACACGTATTTTCCTTCTACGTCCCTCAACCAATTTTTTTTTTATTTATCATATTCACATGCGTGATATAGTCTAGTGCCGCGGTCATGGAAGAGTAGAGCTATACCTCTACCCACCCTCTGGGCCACACCGGACCTGTAACGGGATTACTTTACCTTTACATGCGTGATACATGTCCTACCAATCGTATGCGCCTTGATGTAAATCATATTGGTTATATTAGGTATACAATACAAATTATGGAGATCCACATTCCGGAACTTTTGGCAATCTCGTGTTTATTTCTCCTCTAGAACCGAATGTTATCCTCAACACTTTGTCTCAAACACGTTTAATCTCGAAGCAGTACAGTGTGATGGCAGTGCTTGTTATTATTCCTTGTGTTAAGTATTCGCCACATCGGTAATGTTTCAAATGCGCACGACGTGACGCGATTGTTGAGATCTTGGTCCATGACGGAACTCTTTACTATGAGAGGTTGATCGTGGCGACGGATTATGATGACGTACCGTCGTGGCACGTCCTTTCGAGGGCAGGGATCGAATTTGTGGGTGAAAGTTCCAACGACTTGCAGACCTACCGTGCGCGCCTTCACTCACGGGGGCTGAATTTGCTTTTTCATTGCTCAGTGACAAGAGTTGAAAGATGTGTACATGTGGTCAAAATTCGTTCTCACCACTTGGTGTTCGCGTTGTCGTGGTATTCGTTGAAGATACGAATTTGTTATTACGAAGCTAAATCATGCGGCGCTCTATAATGTTAGAAAATGTTATCAAAGTTTTATTACCAACTGATGGACAAAAGAAATTCTCTAAAAGGGGTGTTAAAATTAACATTAAAAATTCTCCCAACATGTTTCGGTGTAATCACCATCATCAGGGAGCGCACTGTATGATCTTGCTAAAGTTACATATGCAGCCACACCACCAGATTAACCACACCGATGTATTTTAACTGACGGTTTTAACGTTTTAACAAATGTAACTTTAGCAAGATCATATAGTGCGCTCCCTGATGATGGTGATTACACCGAAACATGTTGGAGAATTTTTAATGTAAATTTTGACACTCCTTTTAGAGAATTCCTTTTGTCCATCGGTTGGTAATAAAACTTTCATAATATCAAGATGCACAGTACAACTGTAAAAAAAAAAAAAAAGAGGAAAGAAAACATATTTACCCGCCATTCGTTACTCGCCGTATCACGAAGTGCTTCTGTGGAAAGTTGTAGGTCTTTATAGTACCTGTGTAGCAATTTACGGCAGAGTGAACCAGGCTTTATAAAATCGAAGCGTTATTCTCCGTTTATATAAGGTATCGGTCATCTGGGATAGATAGCAGTACGTATGAGTAAAAATCAACTTTGTCCGAAATCTTAGAGTGTAGAACACGATACCAAATTTAATCGAAATCTTTTCAACAGCTTACGAGGTGAAACATGAGGACGGATGGACGACGGACACGATATTATTATTGTATCTTCACGTCATGAACTACCTGCTAGAAAATTGTGCTTCATTTTTTGCACACTATTCTAATTTGAAACCAAAGTTCGCCTGAATTTTTGTAATGATCATCTCCCATGATTAAATCTACATTTTGTGTTGTATACAAATGTTAATCTTAAGGACGAAATTTCATAGCTGTGCTTTGACTTAAACATTCTCGTGTCATTCGCACATTGATACCGACTATTCTCAAGTGTTTTGGGGGTTTGCTCAGTTTCTCCATGTGATTACTGAGACATCTTTCAGTACGCCGTCCGCGTCCCTTCCCTGTCCGTTTTTATTCGCCATAGACATATTTTTATTTCGTAGAACGATATTATTATTATCATTATCATCATTATCGTCATCATCACCATCATCATCTCCTTTATGCAGGGTATTTATACTTATATTCCTGAGACAAACTATGTCCCTAGGGAACACGATGTTGTAGCTGTTCTGTTGTTACTATTCATGGTGCTTATATTGTTAGTTTCAGTGTTGAATCTATTGTACTTTTACATTAGCACTTTCCGAAGTATGTGTGCAGTGCCCAATATGGCTGTTTTCTGTAGTTCCTTGACTTCATGTTTTCCTGGTTTGTTGCTCACGTACTTTCTGAATGACTTTGAAATAGTCCCAGTCGCCCCTATTATTACTGGTATCACCTTTGTTTTTACATTCCACATGTGCTGATTTCTGTTGTAAGGTCTTTATATTTCAGAATCTTCTTGGCTTCTTTTATTATTATAATAATAATTTTTATTATTATTACTACTACTTCTACTACTACTACTACTAACTGCAATTGAGTTGTCACTCGGTGGCAGTAATCCTTACACTAGTACAGACAAAACGAATAAGAATAAATATACTTAAACGAAACAATACAAAACACAGTACAAACATTACAAAACACAGTAAAATGTAACCAGTTACAAAAAAAAAAGTTTTTGTGTACAGTCAACTCCCAGTATAGCGCCACCCTAACCGCCCATGAAAGTCCGTGAATTGAAATTTCTTGTTACACTGCCTTTCTATTTACCGTCACCGTCGGTATGCTGCCGGAGACAGCGGTCATCAAACAGTGGTGTTATGTCGGGGTTAAACTGTGTTGTGTGCAACCGGTGACTCTTTCAAGTGTGGGTTTGGGGAGAGTACTCGACCTCCTATTAACCCTTTAAAAATCACAGTGGTTACTTTATTCACCGCCAAGTTTAACATAAACTCTACTTTCTGCCCACAAAGTGTATTTTTTTGTGTTTCTTATGATCCCTACAAGACATGGCGATGTTTCACAATGGGGACGGAGTGTTTACTATGCGGTACGAAATGAATCGTTTTGTTTAACACAGGTTAAATTCTTTTGTACTTAGCTGGACAAGTGGGCGAAGCCTAGGGACTCTCAGATGAAGCAGTGTCCTTTCGGAAATTTGATCCGTTGGGGGAAAAAAAGTAATTTTTCGACTTTCGGATTTAAATTGGGATGACCGTGGCAATATCAGCACAGAATTGTCAGTGCTGATGTGGCTCCCAGCCCGGACAATGTGAAGTCTTGGTTTCATACATTTTCTCTTCCAACGAAGTGTTGAGGAAAGTAACATGCAGGACGCTTATGGCGAAATGAAAGCGGGGGGGGGGGCAGTTAGGGAGTTGCAACCCTGTCCTCCTTCTGATACCCCCCACCTCCTTGTACCAATTACTGCAAGGATGTTATCAACCCTCCTCCCACCTTCTGTTTTTTCCGGCTTTACTTCTCCGTTTCCCTTCGCTACCGTTTCTCTCATTCTCCGTGCGAAAATCTCGTTTAGGGACCGACGCAGGGGATGAAGAGGGTAAGAGAGATGTTGAAGGGGATGTCCTTAATTACTTTCCCAATAAAATAGGAAGAGACTCTGGTCATTGTTTCCGGTGCGCTATTGTATTCCTTTGTTGAGGTATGCTAAGCTTCTTGTGTACCGCCATATCACAAAGTGGACCCCGAGAAATGTCCCCATGTCTCCGGGACTTTTTTGCATGTCGTTCTGGGACGCCTGGTAGATCAATAATTTACATCCACTTGCGGTCGGTAGACCGAATGTAGGCACTGTATGTGTGTGTGATAACAGAAGGAGTTTTTGTTTGATTGTTGTGAATTCGTTTATCTTTCACGGACAGGAAATGTGAATATTAGATCCTGAGTCCAATTATCGCCGTCTTAATGTGTCGTCCTCCAAAGCGTAATAACAGTGTACGTCCAAGAACTTAGTTTTTCAGGCTTCTGCCACGCGTATTTGAGGCTTTTACTCTTCTTTGATGTTAGGCGGCGTAGTTGTTTACTGACGTTTCGGGACAATATATTGGTCCCATCCTCAAGGGTCACATAGTCCATGCAGTTCTTGGACTGCGTTGTTCTTGAAAATGAGACTGATATGTTGGCCCGAAACGTCGGTTATCAGCTACCGACCTGCGCCTTAATATACCAGAAGGGCGACGTCCTCAGTTGCCAAGTCATCTTTATTCTCACCTTGTATGTGGGTACGAGAGTTCCAGCCATTGAGTGCACACTGAGCTGTGGAGTGTTGAGTGCCAGCGTATCTCTCTTCTGCCTGTAACAATAAATTATCCAAAACACGGATTTCAAGACTCGAAGATAACGTTGCGGAAGGGAATAAAGATTTGTCAGAGCGGCCACATATACGTACACATTATCCGTGTACTGCTGCTGTTGTTAGTGTCTATAACCAATACACGTACAGCAACAGTGGCACTTGTCACGAAATGAATCCTGTAAGAAGGGCAAGATCTTGAAGAATTGCATCTCCCGTCTTCATATTACATATAATTAAGTACGGCAGTGTTAGTTCATTTTGGGGTTGTGTGACGACACCATTAGAGTTGCATAGTATATGGGATGGTTATAACGAATCGTGGTTTAATACGTCTTTGGAATGAGGTAGTTCCGGCATGTTTGAATCCCTGCATTCACCTGGAAAGAGTCAGGAAAGCCAGGAAGGATTATAATTAATCGTGTCTTTTACATGGCCCATAATGCAGGTTGGTGTGTCAGGAAGTCAGCGCCATAGCAACGCTGCCGCAATAAAATGCTCAGTGTTAAGTGTTATTTACGAAAGTGTTTAGAACGAACCCCTGTATTTATTTTTTGTACTAAATGTACGAAGTTTAGGAATGTTGAAGAAATCGTATGTGTCGATATTTTAATTTAGTTTGTATTTCCAACATGCTCATTCCTAAGATCCATTTTAATATTATACTTGTCTCCCAAGTGTACTGTCCGAATTGAGTTTTTTCCAACCACGGTGTATTTCTTCATTACCCCAGCATGTTACATGTTGCACGCATCCGGACTTATTTATTTTTTCATTTATATTGCCCTCCCAGAGCACATGGACTGCAGTACTGAAGTATTATAAACAATTCTGTGTAAGCTTACCGTCTTCTACATGTAAACGTCGTATAGTGTGTTCAATAGCCTAAAGTTGCTGAGAATGTCAAGATGTAAGCAGAATGTTGCTCCGAAACGTTGATACTTATCTACCAATTTACACGGCGTCATATCCCAGAAGACCATAAATTTGTTTTCCGCCACTTAGTTCGTTTATGGTTGAAACTGCTAGTTTGGGTCTTAGTCAAGGGATACAGAATTTGGGTGCAACTTAGCATTGCAAATGAGTTCTGAAAGAGATGCTGATCTGTGTGGGTTAGTGTTGTCTTCTATGGTTGGCCTTTTATACTTGTACATAAGCCAGTCCCAGAGAGATCTAAATCTGACTACCGTCCATGACACGGCCCAGCGAAATGTCTCAACCACGCCATGCAGTACCTAGTTCATGACTGCTTCCCTTGTATGAAGTGCAGTCCAATAGTACATGTTGCGATATATCTCAGAATTTCACAGCACAGCAAGTCAGTCGGTAAGTTTGCTTTTATATTTACGTCGTGTTCGTCTGGGTTATGACACCGCGCTTTTCTGGTTGGTGGGGGAAAAGGTAGCGTGTTCCTTCGGAACTTTTTTGCTCATCCACAAGATTGCAACACGGTGTCACGATGCCGAAGAGCAGGATTCGTGTCTTTTCGACGATGGAAGCCTCTTGTCATGCGTTTGTCCTTATACTGAAGTACCATGGCGTGTAGACGTGGAGGTAAAGTTATTCTCAATCGTAACCTCAGGGGATGGAGTCCTCAAGTTCCGGCCGCTTTTCGCTGGGAATGAGCCGTCATTAACCGTAGGGTAAGAGGTGTGGGAGTCGGGGCGCCTCTGATCATAATGTCCAAGCAAAGAATAACTTCCTGGGCCGGCAGTCGAATTCCACGGTGTTTATGACATCTTACGCGCTCAACTGTTCTTGCTTATTACCGCACAACAAATTATCTGCTGCTCTTAGGCTGTTTCTGAGTACGTGTATGTGATATTTAGGCTATGATTTTCAGGTATTTTGCGACACTCTGGCGTTTATAGTGCAATTTACGTGAATGTCGTAAACTAAAAAATTGCGCTTGACGACCAGCAGGTGGACCGCGACTGTATTGCAGGCCCCTTCCGCCACCGAAATACCAAATTTTATCGAAATCCGTCATTACTTTGCGAGATAAAACTTTCGGACAGACGGTCGAGATCTTCCCATTGTGCTGTAGTGTATGCACTTCGTGCAAGGTACTCATCATGGCCTAACAGTTGCTGATGCTTGAGCGTTTCCGTATTTACCAATAAACAATTCGAACATGCTCTTCTCTGTTTCTTATAACAGTATCTTTCGCTTCTTACATTATGGCTTGTTAATGTTGTCAGTATTTGAACACTATCTGATTAGTTTAACAAATGAACCAGTGTAATAGCGTCTTATTATCAGAAGCTCGAGATGGAGAGAGATTTCAAGAAACGTAAGTTAAGGGGCAGATATTATTTTGTTAAAGACACTTTAATCCTCTTACACCCACTTAGTGAACATCAAGTAACGTAGGAGAGACGCGCTTGTGGTCTTGTTAACATTGTCAGCGTCTCTTTGTTATTTTGATGACCGCAGTTCTTAAGATGCCGGTAACGTAAGAATTTTAACCTCTCATTTGTACTTTGCAAATCTGCAAGAAACCGTTTGTTTTTAGCGAATCACTTTGTCTAATGATGAATGTAGTACAGTGAAATGACTGAAATATGCCTGAATGTTCACTTCTCATAATCTACTGGTATTATTTTGAACGCATTAGGTGACTGTTGGTTTATTTCTGTCTCTGTTTTATACCTTATATGTCGTTCGTTTCTCTGTATAATGCGGAAAAATGTAAAATTGTACTTGTATTCTTCGACGCAATGAAACGATAGTAATTGCGTTTTGTGAGTTTCCTTTGCAAGAAAATTTGATTTTATTTTGATTTCGTTATTACTGTAAGTTCCATTGGCGTCTCATCATGATGCGAGTGTTTCTTTGTGAGTAGAATGAACCTGTGTCTATTCATAACTTTGTAATGATTGGACATCTAGTTGTGCATAATGAAAGTTTTCATGTCCCATTTACGGTTAAAGCTGTTCCTTATGTTTATTGACACTTTTCCCTTATATCATAATAAAAACGTGAGTTTTTACAATTTTACTTATCAATGATTTATTACCAAATTCATATTCATTTGACTGACTTACTGATGTAATTAGGTAATATTCTGAGCATGTATGGAAGACAGTAGCTTGCTGTCAGCGAAATGCTGTGCCTGGCTAGTTAGCGGACTAACTTGTATATGGGAGTCTACCTGGTGGACAGAGAAATGAAGTATGGTAACGAAATTCTATACGTATATCTAGAGACCCTCAATATGTGATATTTTGGGCTGCATTGGCCTGTAGGCGGTGTTGAAGAAACGACATGCTGACAGACTAACTGTCCAAGTATCTTACTGCGCTGACTGACTCTGACAGTATTACTGAGTAAAAATTTGACTATGCAACAGTCTGAGTAGGCTTCTTGGCGGTCTAACTGGCCAGCTGTTAAGATAACGAGTCAGAGGAAAAAAATTCATCAGACACACTAAAACGCTAGTATTAAATAAATAGCTGACTCTGTATATGACTGGCTGACGAAATAACTAATTAATTCGCTAACTCCTTGGAGCAGAGTTTTCTTGAGGAGCTAATATTTTCTCATCTAGACAAGAAATTGCCCCGCATTGTATGGTCGTGTCCACCACTTATCCCTGTCCTGATTCAGGTCAATCCAGTCCACGCCCTCGCTCTCCTAGTTCTTGAACACCCTTTTTAATATTATTCTCTATCTACGCCTAGGTCTTCCAACGGGGTGTCATTGACTTAAAAAATTCCGTTTTCACAAATGTGGACACACTGTACAGCCAACTGGATTCACTCTACGCGTACATTATCACTACCATCGTTTGAAGTTCAGATGACCGTGCATCGTGATAAATTCTTATAATAAAACCAACTAGATGCACTAATTTCTCAAATTTATTTTTGGAATACAACTCTACATGTCTCGGACAGTTCCTCTGTCCACCATAAGGAGTTTTTCACTGTGCACAAAGCAAACCTGTGTGACATATACCATAGCTGTGTGTACAGTGAAAAACTCCTGATGATGGACAGAGGAACTGTCCGAGACATGTAGAGTTGTATTCCAAAAATAAATTTGAGAAATTAGTGCATCTAGTTGGTTTTATTATAAGAACGTTGCAATATACTTGCCATCGCTTTTTTCTTCTGGCATGGCCAGCTCTACTTGCCATTTTCGCGACTCTGCATTTGATAGCGCCGTTGTTACAAATGTTGAAGGTTGTCAGTAGATTCATAACATGATACATTTTATATCGAGAAGTGCGTTTAAGTTTCAGGTATATCAATAAATAATTGTTCGGTTATTATATACTTTGTTGCTTTTGCGTGCGAATTATTCGCAGGGGTACAACTAGTGTTCTTAACTTCCGGTAGCTAGAAGAGGCCTGCTGCATCTACAAGCTAACATCTTGTTCGCAGTTGTACGTCTGTCTGAGAACAGTTTATATATATTACTGTCTGAAAACAGTTTTCCTAATGTCAGTGGTGACAATGAAGGACGAGTGAACTTAACCTGGAGGAAGCCTGACTATATCGTTTTGCCGAGGCAAGAAGTGTTTCGTATGGACACGTGTATTGCCAGTTGATGGCGCTGTCATGCTTTCGCACAGACTAACGCGTGTCTAGACGAAGGCGACGCGACTGGGCGTTGTAAAAGAGGTAACACTGGTTGTCACATGGCAGGGGGAATATCTCGCCTTGATCGCTTTATATGGGTGCTTAGTGTTACGACGCTGTTACTGACACAGACAACAGGCGTCGAATTAGTGATTGGCGAAATAAAAGTTTATTTATACATTTGTCTGTTAATGTTTATTGAACGGCACCGATGGCCGTCCGAGACTCAAACCAGAATTCTCCCAGGTACAGGCTACATCGTTACCGATGCAGCATCCTTTGGTTTTGGCCACTTCATTACATTTTGTGGCATTACTTGGAGGATGGGTGAAGTCTCTTTGGCCGAACAGGTTGGTTTATATCGATCTAATTTTTATTCGGCAAGATGCAGGTTCGAATTTCAGATAGGGTATGGACTGTCTTGAAATTTTCCTGATTTTTCCGAGGCAGCTGTTGGTATAGTGCCTCAAATTAGCCATGATGCTTTCATTACGCAGCCCTTTCCAGTTCATTATTATCTGATAATCAAACAGTTGAACGCTGTATAGGTTCAGGTATTGACGGCGTCCTCGAGACTGTACACAAATAAACTTCGTGTTCATAGCTTTAGGAATAAATGATGTTATTCTGTAGCTGCATGTGTGTGAAGCTCGGCGGACAGACCATACAGAGCTATGTGTTCCAATTGTTACGTTGTATAGTGGCCAAGCTACGTCCTAGGTAACCGGGAAATCTGAGTTCGATATCCGGCGGGAGCAGAGTTCACCTTTTCCACAGAGTACAGGCGGGTTTTTGTGCCCACCCAACCTTTTGTCCGACAGGCAGTGGGAGCACTTCCCGGCTATAAAACGACTGCTGAGTGGAGCTAACTACTTACTGCTATAGTGCCGACTTTAAGAATGTATGAGGCTGTATCTCCAGTCTCTTCTGCGTCTTCATGAAATGATTCTTCGCTAAGAGCAGGGAAAACTTCTAACTGTTTTGAAATATTGAAAATTATGGGATCGACGCTCTTGTGAAACTTTGCAGTTTTGTGCGATGATTGTAGTAGGATTAGCGGGAATTGTGCAAAGAAATGGATCGCAAAATTATATTTTCGGGAAATTATAATTCCTACTAACCGCTCTTTAGGCTGTAGATTTAAGCATTTAAAGAAAAGTAGCACCTTAAGGTATTCCAGAGCTTCCTGTTCAGAGAGGCATGTTTATTTTGCAGCTGTGTGTGAAGAATGTGTATTGGCTCGCCTCAAAGTGGAAGAACTGGAACTTCTGCAGTACGAAAAAGCCAGGATTTTTATACGGAAGGTTGCCGTCACCGACTGCAAGAACGATCAGATGCAGGATACTCTGAGCGCCAGTAACCCTGCGCCGTCCGAGTGCAAAGATGATCCTGAATACCAGGTTAGTAGATTTTTCAGCAAAACTGCACCCGTATTTTTGTACACACCGTCTACCCCTGACAGTTGATAGCTGTAGGTGGATTACTCCCATGTAGTCCTTATAATTCAGCATAATGGCCTTCAGTGCGAGTCTGTGAGACAGCCCAGATAAGTACGTATTAGGCATAACAAAATTAGTAACAATACTTCTAATCGCAAGGACAGTGCGATCTACAACAGCTCTGCAGATTTAGCAGCGTAAACCTACTGTATGTACCTCTTACATGTCACGTTGTTATAGGTGGTGCGTAAAAGCAAGCGGTATACTGTGCTAGCATTAGCTCCTGTCTGATACTGAAGGACACTGATGTATGTGTTCATGGCTGTGCGTCCCTCATGGCGTCATCTCAGGTTCGGTGAAATACGCCAAGGACTTTATGAAAGTAATCGCACTGCACTTAATTGGCTGAGACATTCTGTGTTGTTATGGTAGCTTCTTGAGGTCGTATCACATCGTTCGAAGAGTACCATCATTAGATCCTGTTCTGATTAGTTAAATCTGCCTGTCGCGTTCACAACTTCTTTACTTTAGGCCCACTGTAATATCATCCCCATGTCCTACGCTTTTCAGTCTCCAAAGTGTGATTTTCCCTCCAGAGTTTCCGAACACAGTTCTTACGTGCGTGTCATTGCCGCTATGCGCGAAAAAATGAAAGATAATCAGCAGGAAAGGTAGGGTTGTTATAGAGGTTATTTGATTACGCTGTTTCTGTTACAGGGGCTAGAGTTCTTAAAATGGGGAATATGATAATTGGTCTTTAGATGCATCATACCCGTTGTGTTTTATTTACAATTAAATGTGGGGTTCTTTTGAGCCAAAACACAACTATTTTATGTTGTTTCCTTTATTTAAGCTGATGACATGTTTCGGCCCTTGCACTGGGCCATCTTCAGGTCACAAGATTTATAATTGAGGAGACTATACAGTGTGGATCAAAAATAAAATAGTGTTAATTTTATATATGATTCACACTGTATAGTCTCCTCAATTATATATCTTGTGACCTGAAGATGGCCCAGTGCAAGGGCCGAAACATGTCGTCAGCTTAAATAAAGGAAACAACACAAAATATTTGTGGTTGACTCAAAAGAACTCCTATTTAATGACAATTGGTAGTGAATATAGAAGAATTTCGTAGTTGGTGGTTACAGCCTATTTGAAGGGATTTTCGTACATTACCTGCTTAAACCGAGGAAAACCATGTAATATGTATCAACACAGTCGTTTTCTCTGTTGCTATAGACTCGTTAGTAATCACCGCGAGCTGAAGAGTCGTATAGTGTAGTAAATGTGGTCGCTTGCTCAGGACGGTGGGTGATTTATGTCACGAAATCATGTTCCAATCGGGGATAACGTTAGACATTGCTGAACTGGCGATAAAATAGATAATCTCCTACAATTAATTTCATAAGCCCGGGTTATTTTTACATAGATATCATGATCAGTAAAAATCTTTGGTAACCCCCTTTCCCCCCCTCCTGGTGGTCTGTCCCTACATCGTACAAGCCTCCACGTAGATTTATAGCCATTTCTTTTTCTGCAGCGTCCAGAATGATAAATCTAATAAGATATCAACACATTCGTATTCCCTGTGTAGTGTGGATGCTAAGTATATCTAATTTATTCGCTGGTACCTCATGAATATGAATAATAACGTTGAATTTATGTATATTTCTACTGATTTATCACGTTAAATTGCAGCAGACTCTTTTCATCTTCGTGTTATGTCAGAGACATCTTGATTCTGATAAAGCAAGCAGACATAAATATTTGACAACCCCAAAAGGACACTTATTTTAATAACAGCGTTCAGCGTTGACTTATATGAAACATTACAACATACGTAATATATTCGCGTTTTATAAAGGAGAACACCCCTCGGGCAACGTTCTGTTGTGTTCATAAAGAAAGCTCTTAAGAAAATATTTGGTACTAAGAGAGTTCATTCTTAAGTGGGAAGTGTAGGAAATTTCATATAGCGGAGCCTTCTAATTTATGAAGTTTACGTTGTGTTAAGGGGAGACGGGATAGCGTAGTCGATATAGCGACTCGCTGCGGGCTGGACGGTCCGGGGATCGAATCCCGGTGGAGGCGAGTTTTTCCGCACCCGTCCAGACAGGCTCTGGGGCCCACCCAGCCTCCTATACAATGGGTACCGGGTTTTTCTCGGGTGTTAAGCGGCTGGGTCGTGACGTTTATCACCCACCCCATCTGGCACCGAGGTCAAAGAACGAGTAGAGCTATACCTCTACTTCCCCTCTGGGCTTTCGTGGCCTGTTCTAGGGTGAACTTTACCTTTACCTTTACGTTGTGTTAAGACTACTGTCTTCTGGGATGTGTAGCTGTGTCCTTTTATATGTAGATATTAGTGTTTCGGAGGAAGCTGCTACCGTAATTTACATTTACCCTAACGATGGTCAGCAAGTTCTATAGACAGACAGTAGCTGCGTCTAATGGGTTTAACTTGACCGCCTCTGTGGTCTAGTTGTCAGAGTTTCTGGCTACATATACAGAGGTCCCGGGTTCGATCCCCGGCGCTACCAGATTTTCTGAGTAATAGTGGGTCTGGAACGGGGTCCACTCAGCCTCGTGAGGTCAATTGAGGAGCTACTTGAATGAAAA
>Ga0131853_10012052_pt1 | contig 15823 bp, 18 predicted proteins | sample TergutLab28metaG_FD_92764 | JGI IMG/M metagenome (GOLD analysis project Ga0131853, IMG submission 92764) | Labiotermes labralis P1 segment gut microbial communities from Petit-Saut dam, French Guiana - Lab288 P1 (version 2) (version 2) | ecosystem: Host-associated > Arthropoda: Insects >...
ATTGATTCTTTTCTCTATCTAGTTTTGTTATTCCAAGTAAGTGTCTCAAAAATTTCATCTGTGCTGCTTCTAAACGTTGTTCCTCTCTTTTCTACAGTACCCAAGCTTCACTTCCAAATTTCACTGCTTCTTTAGATGTAATGTTGAGAGTTCTTAACTTTGTTTCTTTGTTCATTTGTTTTCCAAAATGTCTCCCTATAGCTCCGTTTATTTTGTTGTATGTTTGCAATTCTTCTTCTAAATCACATTTATACTCTGATATACGGTACCCCAAATATTTAAAATCCGTTACCTGTCCAATAATATTATCGTTTATCACAATTTTTACCCTCTGTATGTGGTTTCCCCACATTGCCATTGATTTTGTTTTTGTACTTGATATAGTCATTTTGTATTTTCTTTCTATAAGGTTTAAATCTTAACATTCAAGAAAAATTCTGGGACTGGTGCAGAAGTCCAAGGTTTCGGAAATCATTCTTGTCATCCTCATCAAGGAATGATCTGAAATGTTATGATTTACCAGTCTGGAAGCTATTATGTATCACTGTTATTTATCGTGGGGTTACACCGTGGCGTAGTCGGTTGAGGCAATGCGCTACAAGCCGGAAGGTCGTGAGTTCGATTAACGATGTGGTCATTGGGATACTTCATTGACTAAATTCTTTCTGCCTTATTAACAGAAATAAGTTACAGGGATATATCCTGTTTGGTAAAGGCGGCCGGTTCGTAGGGCTGACAACCTTACCGCCTTCATGTACGGAATGTCTAGAAATTCCCGGAGCCCTAAGAGCCTGTCTAGGCCTGTTATGGGATGGTTTATCATTTTAATTTTTTATTGTGAAAATTCATAGAATTGTATTTCGTACTTTTTAAATGTTTAACAAAGAATATGACACAATAATTGTGGGAAAATGACCAGCTTGATGCACAATTACTTTTTATAAAAGTTTATTATTGTAATCCTCTACATGTTTCGAGCAACACTGTGCTCATCATCAGGAGGTCGAATTGTATTAATACAGCATATAGTATAGTACTCTCTGTAAGTGACCGTCCGGTGTGCAGGTTGAGAAGGAACCAATTCCTTCTCAACCTGCACACCGGACGGTCACTCACTGAGAGTACTATACCAGACGCTGTATTAATACAATTCGACCTCTCCTGATGATGAGCACAGTGTTGCTCGAAACATGTAGAGGATTACAATAATAAACGTTTTATACAAAGTAATTGTGCATCAGGTTGGTCATTTTTTCGGAGTTATACCAGGATGCACGGTCAGCAAAACATAAAATTAAATGACAGAGTAATGTAACAACGTGAAAGTATTTTAGCATAAATTAATCTGTATTTTTCTCAGTATTTCCAATTCACTGTTCAGTTCCGTTTTATTTGGTTTTCAGCAAGCATCCAGCTGTTTCACTGCCTCTGACCATAGTAATTAGGCAGGTGATATGGTAGCTGCAGCTAATGATACAAAATTATGGACATGTAGCGATGGTAGAAAACTAGTGTACAGTTAAGCAGAACTGCGTGGCCTTGTGCAATAGCTGGCGTGCTGGAAGTTTAATGCAGCGTGTATCAATCATATGTATCGGAGCGACATGCACAGCCCATCGATTTGACGGCTCTATTGCAGGATACAAGGCGTCTAACTGCGGGATAATCGGTGATCACTGAATTGGTCAGGATAAGGAAGGAAGCATTCGTGGCCTAATCGAGGTTTCTTACTATCCCAGCTTTCCGGTATTGCCTGGAGAGACTAAGAATAACCACGAGAAAATTCAGTTACGGCTCGAATTCGAACCAGGCATCTCCTAAGTATAAGTCAGAATTTTGAATCATCTTACTGTTTTAACACCGCGGTGGCACAGTGGTTAAGGTGCTGTGCAACAAATCGCAAGGTCGCTGGTTCGATCCCAGCTGGTGTCATTGGATTTTTTCATTGACATAAAATCCTTCCGATTGCACTATGGGTCTGGGGTCGACTCAGCCTCTAACAGAAGTGAGTACCAGGAGCATTTTCTGGGGGTAAAGGCGGCCGGTACGTAAGGCTGACAACCTTACCACCATCCTGTGCCGTTGTCATGAAATCCGGAACCTTAACTTCCTGGAACCCTCTGGGCCACACCAGACCTATGACGGGACTGCTTTACCTTTACCTTTACGTTACTCGTTTAACCCTTTGAATGCTAGTGATTATATTACCACCAGTTTTATTAACCAAAGTTCTAGTGCCTGTCCAGCGAACACATTTATATATTAGGTACGGATCTCACAACGAACAACGATAATTGGATTTTGTAACCTGCATGGATAGCATGTACTGTGCGGTTCGAACCGAATCTTTCAACGTAACTCCAGTTACACTTTAAGGCCTCTTTCACATGCGAGACTGATTTGCCGGCGGCTGGTTTCCTGGCGACCGAAGACTGGTCCCCCTGAAGCTAGGCGACTATGAGAAACCAGTGACCATAACGTCAGGAGCCTACCATGTCTGAAGGTGAACGACCAATTCCATGCTGGACCTGGAAGACATTATTGCTGTATGGGCCCTAAGGCACTAAGAGAAAACCGGACCGCAAGAAGAAGAAACATGTGGGCATGCCCTATAAATTGTGACAGACGAAACAGGGGCTATTTTGGACCATTTTTTGGTGTATGATATGAAGTGAAATGTTAAAATTATTTTGTAGTGCATATGGACTGTTTTGAATAACTTTGGGAGATTATTATGTATTCTGCACAAACAGAAGACAAGGGTAGGAGGGAGTATCTGCAACACAAGAACAGATCAAATAAATAAAATTCTCCATGTCGAGTATTTTGCGCGAGTGGCCAGGGAGGCTGCCAGCAGTCTGAATGCTCACTCAGCTGTGTGGCTATGTGGTCACCCGTTCAGACCACCGTCTTTTGATCGACAAGCAGGGAAAGGCGACCGTAGTGCAGTCCACTGCACTGAGCGTTTATTTGCAGTGATGGTAAGGCTCTGAATACACGTCAGCTAGTTTCTTGTAGTCGCCGAATGCCTGGAGACCAGTCGCCAGCGACTCAGCCGAAAGTTTGAAACGGCCGAGGAGGAAGGTTAACGGGTCGGTATGTGGTGGTGGCACGTCACAAGCTGACGCGAAGTGCGTATTACCAGGAAGCGCCGTTCAGGATGCGCATGCGCACTGCGCCCTTACTGGACACCGTCTTTCGTAGACGTCATATTTGTTTGGCTTTTTCCTACAGTTCCGTCAAGTGGACTGACATCGACTTATGGTTACCGTTACAGGAAAATAATCTATTAATGCTTGACGTTTTTTGTTCTAATATTAGCGTGTCTGTTAAGGATGTGCGCTGTTTTTGATTTTGAAATTAGGGATACAAGAGCTGTACCAGAGGTTTTGTACATCAGCATGAGGTTTGATGTTCATAAGGCGATTGCTATACAGACTGCAGTGTTCTGGTGAGTGACGCCGTGTATTCTGGTAGAAATTTGCCGACGTTTAGTGGATCTGGCTGCCTCCATACTCGGGTTAGAACAGGTACTTGTGTGCAAAAACGAAACACACGCGTAGTTTTTTTTCTGCCCCGAGGTTGAAAGTACCGAGCTTTTCCCTAAGTGTGTAAATCTGTACAGACTCTGAGGCGTCATATCCCAGGGGAATCCGAGGCCATGTATGCTGGAGGGTTTGTTTACTCAATTTCTCATTTTCCACTGATGTTTGTTGCTTGCAGTTACAAACATAATATATATATATATATATATATGTGTGTGTGTGTGTGTGTGTGTGTGTGTGTGTGTGCGTGTGTCACTGCTTTGGAGAAGGGGACCAAAATAAATTTTTATTTTTTAAGTTGTAACTTAATTAATATTCGCTATACGAAGCGTGTAAAAGTGTTGTACAGCTTTTTAAGTTTTTGCATTATTTACCAGTTTGATTTCTGTACAATAAAACTGCAAGAGAGAATAGACTGAATAAAAACGAAAAAATTTGCGAAGTAACTATTATATGAAACTGACTGAAGTAAACAATATTTCCTTGCAATATTTAATGTACTGTAACTGAAAATACGTCGATGGACCTAGTTCGATTCCAGGCTTGTGAATCGAGTAGAAGAAGAAAACTTATGATTTGTGTGTGCGTGGCATATGAGCGTCTGACTCCCATATACCACATGACCAATTCCTGACAAAAGATCAGTCAAATAATTGGGTTCGTAGCGTGATACCATTTTGACAAGTACCACAATTTTGAAGTAAACAGTGAACAGTTTAAAGGCTCTGAGAACGAACGGCGTGATAGTTTTCAGTAATAACCTTAATGTAAAAGTTTGAGTGCCTCATAATTCTTTTACAGATATTTTCAAAATAATCACCAACCTCGAAATTATCCGGTTTTTCAATGCAGCAAATGGGCCTGGCTACGCAAAAGAACCTGGAGCACAGAGCTCGAGAGTGTAGCCAATTCCAGGGGTCGAATCCATTCATAACACCCAAAATTTACTTAAAATAGGCTGTTCCCAATTTCGGAAACAACCATCAGATTTACTTACATTTGTAGACAATTATCGTAGATTTTTCTTCACGAAGCCTTATGAACGCTTGTTTTTTACTTTTTCATAGGATATGCAGTTGTTTTTAACTGTCAGAAAAAAACACGTGTCTTTGTTTGTTCGTAGGAGATACACTTGTCATTCACTGTTCGAAAGATGTAGTTAACAACTGATTCGCTAGTGATAAATGCTTACAAGTTTGTACGCACGTAATTTACAAATTTTATTATTGCTGAGATAAACAGGTGCAGGGATAACTTGAAGATTACAACCGAAGCCATGTTTTGAATTTATACTTAGAATTATTTAAAATACGTCACACACAGCTCTTCTAAACAATTCAACAGCAAACCTATGTTGTCTATTACTAATGAAAATAAAATTCCGATTCAATAAACGCACACCTGTATCCCATTGAGCCAAACCTACCGACCTAGCTAGAAACAGGCTACGCCGAGAGAAATAATTTCTGGTAGAATAAGTTATCATAAAATAAGTATAAGAGAAATAATTTCATCTGAATCATAAATAAAAATGGAGACCAAAAATGTCCATATTATGAATTTCATGCACAGAAAGCGTGAAGACAAAACTAGAGGGTCAATCAAATGAAAACCGGAAGAATATATAAAACAATTTATTGCGAGAATAGATACAGTTCAGCCACATTGATCTGCAACATAGTCCTCACCGCGTCCTCCAGCGTTACACTAAGACACAAATTGGCGGGAGAAGAAGTCTTTTGGTTGTTTTGCCAACCAGTCATGCACCGGCCTCCTTTATCTCCTCATCGTATTTGAAGTGACGTCTACGTAGGGCTTCTTTTACTGGCCAGAAGAAGTGAAAATCGTCGAGTGCCAAATCTGGTGAATATGACGGATGGAGTAACACAATGCTGAATATGGCGGATGGAGTAACACAATGCTGAATATGGCGGATGGAGTAACACAATGCTGAATATGGCGGATGGAGTAACACAATGCTGAATCTGTTTCACGGTGTGACGGGGCTGTATGATGTCGGGTGTCGTCATGCTGCAAACACGCCAGAAGACAACAAACCACGCAACTTTCTGGGTAAATGACCAACTTGAGCACAATTATGTTATATAAAACGTTTATTATTACAATTCTCTACACGTTTCGAACAACACTGTGCTCATCATCAGGAGGTCGAATTGTATTAATATAGCATCTGGTATAGTACTAGTACTATAGCAGAGTAGAGTACTATACCAGATGCTATATTAATACAATTCGACCTCCTGATGATGAGCACAGTGGTGATCGAAACATGTAGAGGATTATAATATTAAAAATCTTATATAACGTAATTGTGAATCAAGTTGGTCGTTTACCCAGAAAGATGTACCAGGATGCACGGTTAGCAAAACATGAAATTCAACAAACCATGCAATTCTATTCTAATTGCTGGCTTAATCTGATTCCGAAAGATATCACTACACCTTTCTGGAAATTTATATATATATATATATTTCGGGTTTCATTTGCATGACTTTTGTGTATTCAAATTCTTGCAAGATAGTGGTGGTTATTGGAATATGACCTTTGAAAATTACTTCTTTTCGAAGTCGAGTCACAGCGGCATTTAAGTAACAGGCATGGCATTTTCCTGTGGCAAACTGGCAAACATAAACATTAATCGTACCGATCATCTGCAATCATCAGACGCACTGGTAATCGCCTCTTCACCGTGCACATTAAAAACGTGGATGAGTTTCCGATTAGCAAAAGTTTAGTGTAGTTTCCAAAAAGTTATTCTTCCACACACAGAATGAACCGGTCGACATTTTACAGACAGCTGCACGATGAACCTTACGGAGATGGATGTTTCATAAGCTAACTTACAAGGCACTGTGGTCGTAAAATGCGGGGAATAGAAGCAGGAAACAAACGAGAGATTTTGTTCTGTTGCATGGCATGAAAATTTAAACTTTCCCTTCAGTGAAGTATGTTTAAATTATCAGTGACTCTCTGGACCAGTATGATTGTTATATTGTAGGCGTCAATTTGGTTTGAAATCTCAAAACTCCAATTCCAGCCTCTTAACTTACCAATGTAATTTAATGTGTTGCCATCCCGAAGTGTTTAACACATATATAAATATACAATGATGTGCCAGTCAAACACAACAAAACTTTATTATGTTTATTATTGTACTAGGACAAGATGTTTCGATTCTTATAGAATCATCTTCAGGCCCTTCTAAGAAAATAGATCGTTACTTAAAATGTTTAAAAATGCGCTGTAGGATCCCGGCGTATTTAGGGATCACATTCTTAACAAGGCATTAACAAGGCATTGTTTATTAAATCCCACAGAGCATTTTAAAACATTTTAAGTAAGGATCTATTTTCTTAGAAGGGCCTGAAGATGATTCTATAAGAATCGAAACATCTTGTCCTAGTACAATAATAAACATAATAAAGTTTTGTTGTGTTTGACTGATACATCATTTTATAATGATATATTACGAATGTAAATTTGTTTTAATGATAGAAAATAATGTGTTGCTGATGCATTTTCTTGTTCAGCGCACATTTTTGACAATCTTTACGAATTACCTTTACAACTGCGACCCTAGATAAGGTTATGAATGCAACATTTGTGGAAAGTGGCCAGCACCAGTCATATCTCAACGAACTTTCAATTGGAAATCCCAAGAAATATCAAACAGAGGGTCTGGCCTATCAAGGTAATTAAATACAAAATTAACAACATAGAAGTTTCGTAAATTATTTATACTTATTTCCATTTCTGTGGCCCGGGTAGCTCAGTCAGTAACGACTGACTACGGGCTGGACGGTACGGAATCGAATCCCGGTGGGGACGAGATTTTCCGCCCGTCCACCGGCCCTGGGGCCCACCCAGTCTCCTGTAAAATGTGTACCGGCACTTTCCCGGGGTCAACGTGCGGCCGGGGCGTGCTGCTGACCACTCACCCCCTTCTAGTGTGTGGTCATGGAAGAGTAGAGCTATACCTCTACCCGCCATCTGAGCCACACCGGGCCTGTAACGGGAACACTTTACCTTTACCTATTTCCATTTCTAAAATTTCTCATCCTTGTAGCCGTGTATAAAGTACCTCATGGGCGAGGGTGTCTTGGAGACTGAATATATATTTTTTTCATGGCTTGACAGCCTTAGTGGGACTAGGTCTCCTCATCGTTGAGATTTCGAGATCGCCCTCAGACATTCCACATTCGGTAGGACTCCTCTGGACGAGCGATCGGTCCGTCAGAGAGATCTGTACCTGACAGCACACACAGCATTCACACGAGATAGACATTCATTTACCCCGCGTGATTCGAACCCGTAATCCCAACAAGCTAGCGGCTGCAGGCCCACACCGGGATCGGCGGAGGCGTTTTAATATTCTGCGACCAAGAGCTTCCGTTGTTACACGTACGCATGTTTTCGCTTATTACAGTCGACACTTGGGAAAGGGAGTGGGAGTTATTACTGTTGAGTATTACGGTGTGACCTCTACTCGCTCAGTGAGCCTAGGTAAAGGTAATAGGTAAAGTTCACCCTAGAACAGGCCATGAATGCCCAGAGAGGGAATAGATGTAGAGCTCTAATCTTTCTTGAACCATTGTGCTAGGTGGGGGTGGGTAATCAACTCCACGCCCCGGCCGCTTTACCCTGGGAAAGACCCGGTTCCCTTTGTATTGGAGGCTGGATGGGGACCCCAGTGTCGGTCTGAACTAGTGCGGAAAATGTTGCCTCCACCGGGATTCGATCCCCGAACCTTCCAGCCCGTAGCAAGTCGCTATATCGACTACGCGCTCGAGGCCCACCAGTGAGCATAGGCATACCTTAATTTTTGTACGAAATTTGAATCCCGAAAGGCCGCAGGTAATTGTCTGCTTGCGTTGACTTCGAAACGGCTGCGTTATGAGGCGGAATTAAAACGAGAAGTCGTTACATACACAGCAGCACATGGACAAGGTTGCAGATCGTCCTCTCTTTCTCGTACTTGTCCTCTTCTTGATATATAACATAAGTCCGGGCAGATATTTTCCAAACATGAAATTTTCTAGAGTTTCAACCACCAATTTTGCCACAAACAAACATATTAATAACTCACATTTAATAGGGGTGATGGGAAAAGAAGACTGTCCTCGTTAGGGTGTATCCTTGAAATCTATAGCGTCTTATACTCGTGGAAATATGGTATATGAAAAAGCTTGCGAGATTTTCTTCAGGAAATCTAAATGAAAGAGACCAAATGGGGATCTAGACATTACTGAAAGGATGTTATGCCTTACAGACACTGACTGGGCGAGTTTGACATTGATCTGGTGGATTTCAGGTTCCAGTCGCGGACTTTTGGAAACACTGAAGGGTATACTGGAGTATTTACCTGGTAATAAGAGAAGTTTTTGAACAACTGAGCGACTATCAGATTACCAAGAATTAAAGGACTTTATGCTGTGCCAATACGCAGTATATGTCTTCTCCCAGATTCACAGATAAATATCCTTGTGTGCAGAACTTCTATGACTGATTATAGTCACTTGTCATCTACAGAAAGGCGGTCGTGTGTCGTGGAGTTTCGTCAGTTGTCTTTGTATGACAACTCGACTTGAGCTTTTGTCCGTTCCATGTTTTCAAATTTGGACCAAATAGACTAACACCAAATATACGAAATTTGTTCTGTGCTGTTGATAGTGTATAATATATGCGTGGCGGTCAAAGCTGAGTGAGAAAATATTGCGGTAGAAAAATTTGTTCCAGTTTATATCAACACTCAGTTGTCTTTCTTAGTGACTAGGAAATATTTTATGGTATTCATATTCGTGCCTATTTGTTACAATTCAAGAAAGTACTAACAAATGCACTATATTATAATTTAAAGTTTTTACAATTAAGTCAGTAGAACTCCGACGTGTTTCGACACTTTGTGGATCATCCTTCGGGAGGGTATATCAATGTTTGTATAAACACATAGATTATAAATAAATGAAATAAGTTAAAATTGTATTAAAATACAATTTTAACTTAAAAAGTTTTTAGCACAATTTTAACTAATTTTATCTATTTGTAACTATTTTCATACGAATATTCATACACACTTCCTAAGAGTGACTCGTAAAACGTCGAAAAACGTCCGTGTGGTAGTGCATGAATTGTAAAATCTGTGTATTATATTATATTTGTTGGTAAGTAAAGTGAAGTAAAGTGATCCTCTTATGGGTCCGGTGTGGCCCAGAGGGTGGGTAGAGGTATAGCTCTACTCTTCCATGACCGCGTTACTAGAAGGGGGTGAGTGGTCAGCAGCACGCCCCGGCCGCACTTTACCCCCGGGAATGGCCAGTTACCCATTTTACAGGAGGCTGGGTGGGCCCCAGGGTCGGCCTAGACGGGCGGAAAATCTCGTCCCCACCGGGATTCGATCCCGGACCGTCCAGCCCGTAGTCAGTCGCTATACCGACTGAGCTTTTGGTACTTTATTTAATTTTGACATAGTTATAATTTAATTATTTTTCACTTCTTAATTGTTTTAATGCACAATATTCCGATGATGATAACGAAAGAAACATTATCCGGGGCGAAGGGCGTATCTTCTTATGGTAAAAAATGCATGTGTCCTACGCCTTTTGTTGTCGGTTGATTCCGACTTATGGTCGAATTGTGGATGTAGTACTTGCCACTGACAATGTGCTTGTGCTTGCAGCGCGCCGGCGTCATGCAGCTGGCGTCGCTGTGGTAGCTAGACGCACAGTTGGATAGTCGTGATGCGGTTCGGGAAGGCACGGCAGTCCTCGCACTCCCCATGGCTCGGTTCGCTTCTCACGTGCTCACCACGTACCCACTGCTCTGTCTGCTCCTCACACTCGGACTCACAGCTACAGATGTCACTGGTGAGTACTGCTTCTCACACAAAACGTAGCAACACTAATTTTAAATTTTGATTTTCAGTGAGAATATGAGATTTGCAAAAATCGCTGTTTTTTTTCCTGAGCGAATAATCCACCGTTTCATAAAGCCTAAACAAGATAAAAATGCTTATTGTGTACCTGCAAAGAGGTTAAGTACTGAATTCGAAATTAGTAAATGCTGTAACAAAATATATGTAACTTTTAATGTGCGTATGTTTTGAGAAACTATTGTGTGACATTTTACATAATGTTATGTTATGTACGTACAGTGGTATATGCTGCGATCTTTTGTGATGGTAGGCAAGGGCACAGCCTACCGGTACCTTCATTGACGGTGACTTATTAGACGAATATTTTAAATATGGAACTTTTGGAAAAATGGATCTTGTTGGTTGTCGATTCGAATAGTACTATCACAGTATGGAACAACATCTATGAAGTTATTTATTTGTTAATACAAAACACGGAGCGTTTTAAACTTTATCTGCCGTCAAGAAGTGAGTAGGGGCAAATCCCCCACCCCCACAAATATCGCTGATTTGTTTCTTGTTGAAATTAGAACATACAATAAATTTCTGCCTCAGTGTACTGAATCAAAGAGTAGCATTTGAAGACAATTCTTATCTGGCTAATGGACATATTTTTGTCACCAGGCATATTTCGGACATTGTGTACCATAAATTTCAAAATGTTGTTTTAGCGGTACTGATCCCAAGATTCTTCTCAGCGGTAGTTTGCAATACCGTCAGCGTCATGAAAGAATCCACCATCACATTTCGCTGCATCCAGTTATGATTGTGGCAATAGGCAATGATCTTTACAACTTTAAAGAAATATAACAAATTTTAACAATTATTCTTACAATTTATCTTAGCATAATTTATTCACTTGTATAGATTTTGTCTTATACATAGTACTTTTTGTTTACTTTATAATTGCTGGTCGAGTTCATTACAGTAAGAAACAATTAACACTTCATGAAATTATGACATGTTTATAATACGAATTTATTTCTATGAATAATTACGACAGGAACTTGTAAGGCGGGCTACCGTATTGTAAGTCATCAGAAAATTAAGTATGTTACTCAATTGGACAAAGTCCACGTGTGTAAGCGACTTCAAAATTTCAAACGTTTACCCTCTAGCCGATCAGAAAGAAATTCTTCCTGTGACGCACACGATGTATGTTGATTAGAATACCGCTGCAGGTATGAGAGAATACTCTTATGATAATATTATTTTTTTATTAAAATCCCCATGCGGTCACTTTTATGGAAAATGTGTCGTATTGAATTTGCAAGAGTTTGGGAACATGGTGCTGAGGAAAATATTTTGGTTTAAGGGAAAGCAGGTAGCCTGGGAATTGGGAAATTGAATACTGAGGAGAAAACTGGCGGGATGTAAAACATACGAGACTGAAGAGAAATGCGAATACAATTTTAACTGTAAAATCTCAAGGATAGAGTCCTATTTTATTGGGAATGCCATAAAAAATCTATGGAATATAAAGCATGTGAGTTGCGGACTAGACTCAACTGGTTTAGGATAAGAGGACTTGCAGGATATTGCAAATACAGTAATTAAACTTCGTGGTTTACGAGGGGCAGGGAATTTGCTGAGTGGTTGATTCACTACCTGCTTCTCAGATAAAAATTCCTTTCCATAGATATCATTTGTTCTACTATCTGTGTCGCCTTACTTATGGTGACTTAAACATTCTACAAAATTCCTGCTAAATCTGATGTGTGGTTGACCGTGCATCGTAATTCAGTACGGATAAGAAACCAACTAGATGTCACTTTTGTGTTATCTTTTATTTCTCCTTTACAAGTTGCTCAACATGTTTCGGGCGACCATATGCCCATCTTCAGAAGCTGACGACTGCGTAGTGTTATCGCCTCGTGTTGGTGTTGTGCCGTGGCTGCAGGAAGGCTGTCAGAACCGGTAGTGTGTCCATTGAGGAGTTCGCTCAATGGACACACTGCCTGCTAACCGTTTCTGACAGCCTTCCTGCAGTCACGGCACAATACCAACACGTGACGATAACACTACGCAGTCGTCAGCTACTGAAGATGGACACATGGTTGCCCGAAACATGTTGAGCAACTTGTAAAGGAGAAATAAAGATAACACAAAAGTGACATCTAGTTGGTTTCTTATCCATACAAAATTCCTGCTGTTCAAAACGTAAATCTGCTTATGCAGCTACAACCCCGAGAGGACGATGTGCTCAGACATGTCACAAAACTTGGCGTTAATTTCGGTGTTTGGTAATGAAGTGTCGTACTGTTCGGCTTACAATAGAGAAACTGTCTGACTTGGTTTCGAAGTAAAATGTCGGTTACGTGCCATACATGCTGATCTGCAGCAGTTAAGAACTGCACGCACTTGCTGATGGCATGCCGTGAACACAGTGCTCGGCAGCAGAACCCAAATGTTCACATCGCTAATGCTAAGGCTCACATTTGGATACCTTTTCCCATCAGCTACATCTATCATCGATTCTCGCAAATTATCAGTGTAAGAACCGTCTTCTTATAATTCTCACCTCCTTTCCAAGGGATTTCTTTGCAAAATGTCAGTATATGAGGGTATTCCCCATTCACTCCATATTGGCAGCTCGTCTTTGTCTACATTGGTTCACTTAACACTAGTGGATGACGTGAAGATTCATTCCTCACAGGATGTTAACGCCGTACCTACTGGCAAATAGTTACCAGCGTTGCGAAGGATTATAGATTCTTTTTGGACTGCTTGACGACGAAGATTAAGTCACTTCGAACCTTCGCAAATTCAGTAGGTTCTTACCAGTCGAAGCAACATAACATCCCAGAAATCTCGAATCTTCATGCAACACCACTGTGAGGACTTCAAATTCGAACTTGGCGGTTTTTGTGAACACGAAATCCCTTTTTCGACATTCAGATGACTGTGAATCATGATATGTTCTTATAATAAAACCAACTAGATGCACTAAATTCTCAAATTTATTTTGGAATAAAATTGTACATGTTTCGGACAGTTCCTCTGTCCATCATCAGGGATTTTAGCACTGTACACTCAGCAATGGTATATGTCATACAGGCTTTGCTGACAGCTTGCGAGCGGGATCCGGATCTTGTTCCCTCTCGCAAGCTGTCAGCCCTTTCAGTGTTCGCTGTTTGATTAAATCAGTTGGTATAACCGTCTAACACAGCCGTAGTTTGTGAGGTGATGTTTCGTACATTTAACTGAGGCAACTACATGTTTCGACAGTAATGCGGCGATCTTCAGGCTATATATTGCTCATGCATATAATTGTTTACTTATATATATATATATATATATACACGACCGTGGAGATTGATATTTCAACTTATATATGAAATTATTTTTCAAAATATGTCGGTTAAAAAATCTTCATAAAATCAGCACGACCCTACATATTAAGTCCTTTATTTGTCCAATTAACACACATGAATTATTATAAAATTATTAAAGAGTTAAAATCATTTAAAATTATAACAGTTGCTGCAACATGTTTCGGTTTACATAAACCATCATCAGGGATCCCTCAGCCTGTGCTTCGCCAAACTTGCAATGTTGACTTCGGTTACATATCTTTATTTGAAGTTATCGGTACTGAGGCTGTATATGCAGCCACAGTACTTCAAATACCAGTATAGGTCTAACAACTACGTGACGCTGTGTGTGCAGTTTTGAGCTTCCGATGATGGACAGAGAAACCCTCTGAAACATGTAGAGCGACTTACAGAAATATAGAAATTGTGAAAAGTTGCGTCATGTTGGTTATACTCCGCGAATAGTGACTGGGAACTTTAGGTTCAGGGATGTAGCCGACGTAAAGTTTCGCATTAAATACGCCAGAATTCGAAAGTGTTTCCAGTCAGCCTACAGCATAATTTTCGATTCGTAAGTGATGGACTGTCTGCCCAAATTAAACAAATTTCAATTCAGCCTGTCAGTATTCAGACTTAAGATATTAATCTTTCCGATATTATGTTTTTGCTGGTGGATCCTAATAGATCTTGCAGACGTATGTAATATCGTAGGGAATAAGTTTATCTACTGGCCATCAGGACGAAATGAGGATCATTTTGCTTACTGTGTCCCTCTCTGGGACTATCCAGCTCGCTCGCTCTAGAACAACACACCAGAATATGATGTGTTGTTAACGCACTGATTTGCATTTCCTGATGAACTTCGCAGTGAGTGCGCATGACATAGCGTCCTGCACTCTGTACTTTACCTAATTTATGTTATCTTAAGTAGATGTTGTTTGTTCTCAGTTAACATTTTCACAGAATGTAAACGCCATGTGATGACCAGGTCCGACAGCATTCGTGTAGATATTCTTGCAAAGTGAAAGTCTAAAACGCCTCTGGTTTATTAATTGGAGTAGAACGCTTGTAAGTAAATTTGAATTTTCGCGCAACCGCTGTAAATTATAGACGCGCCTTTCAGATTGGAAGATAAAATGAAACTTAAAAAAAAATTATTATTGGTGATGCACACTGCATTTATGCAGAAAGGGGTGGAGTAAAATTAAAAAGTCACTTTAAAATTATAAAAAATTAAACGTACCAATTATAGCGTAAAGGAATGCCGTTGTGGAATACCAAATTTCGCCCATATCCCGCGGAAATGCAGGGCTTCTCGGTTGACACTCTGGTGTCGGAGATACAGCCTTAAACCTGTGTTGTTACACGAGATTTGTTTGAGTAGAATTCTTCACAATTTGGATCCCTGAATTTGCTCTAAACGTTCTGTAAAATTATATTGGTACCCCGAGACTTGGACGCAGTTCCCGTCGGGAAAAATCGCTGTTCCTTTATTGGTATATATAACAGAAGCGGAATTGCAAGATGTCCCCTTTGCATAATAAAAAAGGAGAGTGGGATCTCTGCGATGTGGAGCAGAAGGGTGGACCAGTATGTCACATACAACTGAATTTCGCCGTGTTGTGTTGGACGGTGAATTTCAATGGTTGTGATAAGGAAAACAGGACGGTGTGGAGCAGAATAAGACTGTTAAAGGACTAGCGTGTTCGTTTGTGAAGATATACTGTTTATTGTCTTTTTTAAAGAGTTTGTTGGTGCTTGAGAATATGGTTTTGTGTGTGTCTAAACACTGGCCTTATGATTCGTAAAGGTAAAGGTAAAGCAATCCCATAACAAACTTGGAGTGGCCCAGAGGGTTCCAGAAATTTATGGTTCCCAGATTTCGTGACAAAGGCACATGATGGTGGTAAGTTGTCAGCCTTACGCACCGGCCGCCTTTACCCCCAGGAAATGCTCCTGGTACTCATTTCTGTCAGAGGCTGAGTCGACCCCAGGGCCATAGTGCGATCGGAAGGATTTTATATCAATGAAAA
>Ga0131853_10012053_pt1 | contig 15822 bp, 9 predicted proteins | sample TergutLab28metaG_FD_92764 | JGI IMG/M metagenome (GOLD analysis project Ga0131853, IMG submission 92764) | Labiotermes labralis P1 segment gut microbial communities from Petit-Saut dam, French Guiana - Lab288 P1 (version 2) (version 2) | ecosystem: Host-associated > Arthropoda: Insects >...
AGTACATACTTCTGGTCAATAGTGTGTATTCTGATGACCAATCATAAGGCAGCTTACACACATGATTCATGACAAGCCAATGACAGTGCTGAGTCAGGTACAAATTTTGTATGTAAATGGCACCTGCCATGGGCTTTCTGACCAATCACATGCACAGTAACTCTTGAGAATTGATAGTACACTGCTGTGATAGTTTTCTATCAATTTTGACATCAAATAATTTCCACTGTGCATAATAATGGCATTATTTATGAAACCCAAATTCAGAAGTTCTAAATACAAACCCTAAAATGAGAACCCGTATGTCGAGAAAAATTATACAATGTATATGGGTTGTGGCTGGGACCAACAAAAAATGAACATAAAATATGGGAAAATCTTAAATTATAAAACCTTAAGTCAGGATTCCACTATATTCATATCTCTGCTAAAAACCATACAAAGTAGGTAAAAATGTTTTGCATTCAAAAAAGTACAATAAACCATGATGTATGAACAGATATAAGTAAATCTTACTAACTCTCTGCACAAACACAATGTACACTGGACAGCAAATTTACCTTGAGGGGCAAATTAAAATGCAAAGTATTAATCTAACAAGAGAAAGTACCATACAGGAAAAACCAGGATCAAGTCACTGCATGCAAATACTATATTACCTGAATGCAAGAGGAGCTTAATCTAAGACAATCCCTCCAAAATAAAATGTCTGCCAAGAAAAAAATATTTTACTATTAATTCCATATACTTAATATTAAAAGAGTGTCACAGATTCTATCTATCTTTACCAGTCACTGTAACCGTCTCCCTCTTCATAGTCAGTACCTTCATCTTCCTCACACTCACTCTTAACTTTCCCTCCACATCAAGGTCATTCCACACCATCATCAGTCCCATCTACTGCATTGGATACACAACACTTCTTAAAAGCTTCCACAGTCACTTTTGGTGAGATGTGCTGTAATGCTATTATGATCCACTGACAAAGAAGAGTCACACTGGGCTTCTTCATTCTGTCAGCTGGGGTCAAAGCATGGTCGCCAGTCAAGATTTCCTCACTAAACAGCTGCTTTAGGTCATCTTGGAATGGTTTGTTACCAACATCTAGCACCTGTAGTCATGAGGTCATTCCCCTAGTTATGACCACAAGGTCTGTGGTCATGGAACTACCAGCCATTGCGGCTTTTATTGCTGGTGTTAAATGTCTCTCAAATGCATCCAAAACCCCTGGCCTTCTGTTCCACACAACTAAGTACCAATTCTTCACAAGTTCATTGATTATCCAACCTCTGGGTTGGTATATGACAATGATTCCTCTCGGAAGTTGCTCCGTAGTCAATGTTTTGCAATTCAGAATCACGTACGGTGGCAACTTGCTACCATCTGCCAGACCGCCAACATGACTGTTATACACCTTTCATAACCTGTTTCAATTGCCATAGATTTTGCCCCATTGCCATCTACAGTTTAATTGCATGGCATACAAAAATACACTGGCATTTCGGCAGCATTTCCTATTTGGCTCATGATGCAACTGTTATTTTTTCAAAGTCCATCACACATCACTGACGAGCAACAAGTTAATCTTCGAAATCTGCTGGCAATTTCTGGCAAAGTAAAGTTCTTCTACAAGACTGTACACTGATTCCTCCACACCATACGCACACACCAAACAATGCTGGCCATGAAATACTGCCATGTGATGTGTGATTTGGCAAGTTCCCACACTTTATATTTTATTGTCTTGCATGTAAATTGGCACTCTACTTTTTCTCTTTAAGTGCACAGACTCAACAATTTACTTTTCTAATCCTTGGAAACATCCATGCTTGGGGCTACTGAAAGATTTTTGGGTGGAGTTTGTTTTATCAGCTTCTGTTTTGTTCCTTCCACCTTTGTTCATTTGCTTCTGCAACAATGAACTTCCTTGCTGCATTGTAATTTTGTTTTCTTGAGCTGGTTAATCACCATTAGTTAAAATTTCATGACATAACTTCACCTGATACTATTAGAAATGCAGGTCATGCTTTTAGCTCTCTTCTCTATATGGCCTGACATTTAATAGAGTGCTCTTCAACCTTCCTGTCCTCAAGTACAACCACGAACAAAATATCTGTGTGCACCACCAGGCACCGAGTATATTTGTACTTTTCTAATTTAGCTTTATAAACGATTCATAAATGTTTTTCCTTTTCATTTAAATACATTTAAACAATTTTAATCATGCTATGTTCTTTCATCTATGCATGATGATCTAATGATGTGGGCCTTTGTTTGGCCCCGCATGATTCAGTTCAGAGCGATTTGGTTTGGGACTTCCTACGTGAATTTAAGATGACCTCACATATTTCGAGCACCAGATTTCAGAATACCTTGTCTTCCATTTGAGTAAATTAAACATGGTACATTTCCTTATAACTTGGGAAACTGGATTCATGCTGCCTTGAAAGTAATCCTGAAAATTGCCAAACTTCAACTACTGTAACAAAGTACCGAACATCACTAGTAAAATAACAGCAAGCAGTGTTTACAGATAAAATTTTACTCAACATTTGGTATTTACAATAAAATAAAATTCCCCTCCTACCATGCAGCCACTGCACTATTAATGTTATTTCTGCTCCTGTTCTTGGTCAGTGTCTCACTTACTGTCTTTCATTCACTCTGCACACCCACTGCCCACCTATTCGAACAAAAATTACTAACCACTCCTTAATATTACTTCTGCATCTTACTTGAAAATTACCAATTTAAATGTAATGGGTTCTTTGGTTTGGGGTTTTTCTCAATCACTACAGAAGACATGTCAGTGCAGGCATACCTCCATACATGATGCATATTTTTCTGAGGCAGTGATAGACTCGAGAAATTTATCTCCATACAGCCTCTTAATAAATAATTAATTATTCTACCATCTCTTCACAGCTTTACTAACAGCAGACTTTACTTCTGGGAAGCATGGACCCTAAATGTTGACAAATATTGCCAGTACAACAGAGTGCTGGAACTGTCTGAGGCAGGTGACTCTTCTGAGAAAATATGTCACGACATGCACTGGCACATTGCCCATTTGTTGCTTATTAAGGTCATTCATTCCCGTTCTTGCTACGTGGGGCTCAAAACATACACTGTCCAAAATCATAAGCCATGTTTAAGGAATACAATGTGTTTACCTGGTATGCTGAATGGAAATCTGTCACTGTACAACACGCTTTTCAACAAAACGGTGAACTACCACTGCTGTAAATGAATCTCTGAATTACAGAAGTGCCCAAGTGATTGACTGACTGACCTAGATTCCCTCATCTTCTCTTGCATTAAAAAGATGAAGTTTACATTCAACCTCTGCCGAGAACTCAAAACATTATCTTTAAAGTGAGAAAAACAATTCTTCAGTTCGTATTACTAAAATTGTTGCATTTATGCACAATACGCTCGAGTGTTCCATTCATTTGTAATACTCTGTACATTACGCTACATTAAGACATACAATGAAGGCTCTTCAAAGCTGACTCAAGATTGCCACTCTACACTCTGTAACTCTGGAACTTACAGCAGATAATGTAGCACTATTAATAAGCCTGCTATATAACCAGTCCCTCATAATTCATATCAGTGTAATTTTAACCAGACTCTTGCTGGCAAACTTCGAAGTTTAAGTATGATTCTACGTAGCTGTTTTCTGCTTTCATAATGCATATACTTCCCTTTGGCTGGTCCGTGTATTCTTGTATGAATTTAATGGTAGAATTTTCTCCATTTGTATGAGGTGCACTTCAAACTGTTCACAACCTTCTCCTTTAACCGAACAATTTACTTACAAAATATGACATGTAATAGGAATAGAATTATCTGACAAACTGAATTCTTAGCCTCCTGAAATTTTTCCCCCAAAGTAAATATAATCTTGCATTCTGCCACACTGATCATACATATATACATACATACATACTACTACCAAAAAAGCAGTTTGTGCATGTGCAATTTATAGGGAAATGCTTCTAATGGGACTCAAAATTTGAGCCATTCAACTTCATCTTTGCTAAACTGTGCAGATATTGTACAGTTAATTTTTGTAATAAAGTAGAAATTTCAATCTGATGTACAAAAGCATTCTTTTAAATGGGCATGATAATTCTATCAGAAATAAATGCAGATTTTCCTAAATATATATTGTGGCATTTATAGTGTGTTACAAGTAAAGATAAATTTGTTTATCCCCTGACTGATCCCAGTTAAGTTCCACCCGTGTGTTAGAATGCTGAAGGCTGGACTTCATGTCCTACTGGAACTTGCTGGGCATCTCTGGGTGTTCAACAGTGATGTGAGTATAGAGGGCAGACTCTGCGCTGTATTTGCGTTTACAGAAAGGACAGCTGTAAGCTTTTACAGGTTGAGCAGAAAAGTGACATCTTGAATGTGCTGCTGCACCTTGTTGGGTTGCTGACAGCTTGCCACAGATGGTGCATTTGTACATGCCATTGCTCATTTTAGCTATCTTCTTAGGTGATGAAGGATTCATCTGGTTCCCATGGATCCTCATGTGAATGTTCAGTGAATTTACGGAACTGAATATTGCAGGACAGATGCTGCATCTTCCTGGTAAATCTGAACTCTTTGAAATATCATTACAATCATGATTTAGACGCTGTTCTTCTGTCAAAAGAGTTCCACATTTCAAGCAAGCCTGCTTCTCAGTGTTCTCACATATGTGACATTTAAATGACTCTTTGTTTAAGAATAGTTTATTACAAGAGTCGCAATGAAATGATGTCGATACATGTGTGGCCATGTGGTTTTTGTACGTAGATTCTGAAACAAACTTCTTGCCACATATGTTGCAAGGATAGAAAGCATGTTTTCCTGTAGCATGCATCTTTATGTGACGCTGCAAACAAGCCATACTATTGAACAGCCTGAAGCAAATTTTACATTTCAGGGATAAAGAGTGTTCTGCCTCTTCCCTACTGCTACTCTGGGGCATGGGCCCCTGGTTCAGGTTACTAATGTTACTACTGCCCAAATTCCTATTTCCCATGTCCATGCCAATATGCATCTGCATGTGTGCCACAAGGGCCACTGGAGTTGGGAAACGTTCACTGCACAGACTACATGGAAATGATCCAGTCTTCACCTCCGATTCTTCCAAAACAGGAGCACTAACTTTGCCTTTTTTGTGATGTGTCCTGCCATGAATTAGGAGTTCAGAACGTGTCATGAAGCTCTCTGTGCACAGCCTACAGCGATGTGTAGCTTTCTGAATGCCGTGTTTGTTGCACTCATGCTCTCGCAGAGATTTTTCTGATGTATACCGTTTCCCACACACCCTGCAGTTCATTTTCACATCATGTGTTTTCCTGTGATTGGTATAGGCGTGCAGGTGACTGAAACTCCTTCCACACGTATCACAACGGTATGCCTGATCTGTAATGTGCTGCTGCAGCATGTGGTTCCACAGTGCAGCTGAATGAGGAAAGGCATGTTGACAATACTTACAGGTGAACTTTTTTGAACACTCTGGCGTAGCATCACCTGCTATATCACTTTTGTTTGACTGCTTGGTTTCCACAGACCGTTCAGACATACTAATATTATTCTTTCCTAAAAAATGAGTCTTAATGTGAAGTTTTAATTTTGATCGTGTCGTATAGGACCTTGGACAATACTGACATTTGAATTTTTTTGGCAGTACCTGTCCTGTTGAAATATTTGGCTGGACTGAAATCGCTTCATTTTGGTTCATGTACAAACTATCCAAAGAATGAGACTTCTTGTGCATCTCCAACATTGATCTTGCTGCAAATTTCTTCCTGCATACTGTACATGAGTACAGACTCTCCTCTTGAAGAAACACACAGACTCTGAGATGCACTTTCTGGTGCTGTGCCATTTCAACTACAGAATTGAATATTTTACCACATTTCCTGCATGCAAAGCTTCTCTTCTTGTAACAGGCATACTTCTTATGTTTGCGAAGGTTAGGTTTTGACTTGAAATATTTGTTGCAATCTTGACAGCTCCACTGTGACATCACTGTACACACATGTTTCTGCAGCTCTCCATTATCCTGGAATCGGACTTTGCACTTGGAACATTCTAGGTCTGTTGCATCTACTTTTTCTTGCTTCACTTTCCCCAGAACTATAGGCACAGATTCAACATCTGCATGGTGTACAGTGTCATTTCCTGGTGTGGGTAGTTGTGATGTCTCCAAGCCCTTTGATTTTCCATCTTCATGTGGATCATCATCCTTCACGGTTTCATCCTGAGGTTCCTGTTTTATTGTGATGGCACAGTCAGATATAGCACTATCTACAGAACTGGCTGATGCTGTTGACACGGTCTGCTCTCTGTTAAGCAAGTAATGGTAACTGCAATGAATGATAGACTATTTCACATAATTTATGCTGTTATTATTGCTATTATACCAATAACGCAGTAAACACTTGTCTATGTAATGTGTGGTAGTTATGGTGTGAAATGTTCAACCAACTATACGTATACCACCTGCCATGAAGGCCGATTAAAGTGATCCTTTTCTCACTAAGTGAATTAATCTGTTCCAGGCAATTCTCAGAATAAATGACAGCTACTTTTGTAAAATAAATAACATGCAACACATACTGCTAGGTGCACCCACCTGCTGGAAGATTCATCCAGATTATTTCCATTCGCCTGTGTAGTATCATCAGGGCACTGCTCCGGGAAAAACACATCAGTTAAACAGTCTTCCAGAAATACCTCTTGAAACACATTTTCTGTGGTACTGTCAATCTGTACAGGCTCCATATTATGTTCTGTAACTGGGGCCTTATCATCAGGGACTACTGGTACAGAAGTATTCACCTGTCTCCCAGCAGGCAATCGCGGCCCAACTTCTACCGTCATATGTTCCACCTCCTGTTCATAATTACAGTAGTGAGGGAACATAATCCTTTCACTAATAAAAACTTCAATGTGATATATATATATAAAATGCTAATATAGAAGGCCAGGATATGTAGAAGTGGTATATTTTCTGACAACAAGAAAGAGTTTTCCCCTAAAAAAATGGCCCTAAAATTCTAACTAGTGTTGAAAAAAAATTAATTTTGCCTTCATACACCATTATGCATCTTACACACCATGAAACACGGTGCTATGCATGAAGCATTCTTGAATTTTTACATCTGTAACAGGTAAAGGGTTGAAGATTCAAGTCTTCTGGATTGACAGTGTGTCACTGGGTGAGTGGTTTCTGATATTTCAAAGGACCATGCTTCATTCTTAAACATTAAGGCAACATTATCAAATGTTAGGAACCACTCACCCAAAGACATATGGTCACATCCCAGATGACCTGAATCCTCAGTAACACCACTGGTAACTAAATATCTTACAGACAAAGGGTTAAATGTGTATGGTGTTTCAAGTTTTCACCTAAAATTTAACCAACAAAGAGTACATTTATAATGGATAATCTTATGTAAGTTATGACACTATATTAATTTCTTTGTACTCATGAGCTTTGGGGGCTTTGAATTCATTGACTTTATGAGCTTTTTCCATCATAAATCAAAATTTAATAATACACTTACTATGTTTAAGAGATAGATTCTGCATGTTGTTTCAGTTGCTGTCATTGTAACAAGCACTGCCATCTCTTAAGGAGTATGATGCACAGATTATTTTCTTTACAGACAGAAATAAACACTTTCTTCACTGTGATTATGAAGGATGTTACCTACCTTGCTTAAACATGAAGAAGATTCTAAATTATTCAGATACTGTTTCACCTCAGCCACATGTGTCATACTTAACAACTTCTTTTTCAGAATACTATTAGTGTCAAGACACATAAGGCGGAAATCATAAGCACTGTCCAATTTAAACAGACATTTATGGCAAATCATCTTTGGCAGAGGATCTCCAACATATATCTGTAAGATATAAAATAAGCCTCAGGCTCTTCTACTTCACAAGGAAGTAACTATTACATAAGTCTACTGCAAAAGAGTTATTAAATATTAAATTTGTGGTACATTTTTACAATAAAGAGACCAAGCCACACCTCTTCTGATTGCATGATATTTTAACACACTTCAACATTTTTCTATGAAATAGCAAATTTAAAACAAATATTTTCCCATATTCTAAAACATTTTCATTTATTTCCAAAAAAAAAAAAAATAAAAATTCAAAGACAAATTTGCCTAGAATTGGTCAGATCTCTTTGGTCTGGTTTGGTTTAGTTTAGTTAACCCCCAAGGGCAAGTCAGAACATAAGATTACCAATTTTTTTTATTTGGATTACAAGCAGGATAAAGTAACACATGGGTCAGACACAGGCACACATGTGGCCCATTTTTCAACACCATCACCATATCAGTTGAGCCTGTGATCACAGTGGTAGATCAAAAGAGTCAGAGCTTTAGTGGTAAAATGATGTGTTCTGTAAATGTAGCCATTGTATGATCTCCTCTGGGATGTCAGTTTGGAAGTATAAACCTTAAAGGTGCTACTTCAATTTGGGGAAGAGTCAGAAATCCAACGGTGCCAAATCAGGACTAAAGAACAGGCAAGGCAGGACTACAGGGAGGATGGGGAAGAATCTCAAAATGCCAAGTGTCACATTCACTCTGGTGCGATCCATGTATAGCTGGCTATTACCAAGCAAGAGCAGTACTTCCTTTGAGAACAGTCCAGGTGTCTTGCAGCAAACAGCCTCCTTAAGTCCAGTTAGTCCACCCTAATGATGACCAGCACTGACTGTCAGACTGTGAGGAGTAACAATTACCGAAAGGACTGTATGCAGTTCCCAACAGGTGGTCATTGTCTTGAATTGTTTCTAAACAGGAAGCAGGAAGTATACACGTCTGTGATTCTACCTTACTCTCAGATGTGCGATGGAACACCCATATTTCATCTCTGGTGATGACTCTCCCTAAAATGTTCTCCCATGTCCAACTATCACTAAAGAAGTGTGAGTGGTCAGCATCCATGCCTTTTGTGGTCATCTATCAACTGTCTTGGCACCTGTCTACTACAGACCTTTTGGTAGCCTGCACACTCATGAACAATGTCCTATATATGGTACTGTGTAAAAGATTTAATATCTGTTAAAACCATACAAGAGGCACATCTATCTGCCTGCAGTGCTGCATCGGTCTTCACCATGCTTGGCTGATGTGCATAATAGCCCACTTCTTTGTGCATCTGCTGTGCTGACATGATACTTTCCCATCTCGTGACATCACTTCTATGCATGCTGCACTGCCATTACACTAGTACCATAGACTGTCACAAGTTGACAGATTTCCATGTACTGGATGCCCAGAAAAAAAATAAATTACAGATCCACTTCTTCCTTTACCCACTCATTCAGCACAGTCATCACTGCTCAACTGATGCTGCGCAAGCATGCCTTGTGTGCCCTAATGAATAAACCTGTCAACAGTAAGTGAAAATAACTTACTAATGTAGACCAGAGTCACAGAGTGTTATGTCATTACTTTCACAGGAACAAAATTGGGAACATTCCTTTCTGATTTCTCCCCAAATATCATATCAGTGCTGGGTATAACAACAATAAATGGAACAAATTTTGTTTGTATGTCCATGTACCATCACTTTCTCAACTGTATGCATTGTGGCTTTCAAGGTGCTTGATATTTAAGTTGAGTGTCAGTTCACTTACCCAAATGTGGCATGCATGTCAAAGGACAGATAGGGTTCTGATAAGAAAATTGTAATGAAACAGACCAAAGGTAGAAGGGAGGATGATATTAGATTATCCTAGATAAAAAGCATGAGACGGCATGAATCTAATTCATCTGGCTGAGGATAGGTACACATGGACGATGGTTCTGAGTTTGACAATCAACCTATGTGTTCCATAAAAAGCAGGGAATTTCTTTGCTAGTGAAGTACCCATTAGTTTTACAGGGAATGCCCCACGAAGGCAGTTACCCAGGTTAAAATGAAGTAAAGCTATACAGAAAATGAAAGGGAATGACATGCTGAGAGAAAAATTCTAAAAGTAAAAACAAAGCATGGTGAGTGACAGTATAATTTTAAAACTAAACAGTAGAGAATGGTGAGATAAAATGGAAGTTTCAGGCTGTACTTGGTCCTAAAAGAATTAACATACATGACATGAGCCCACAACAGCTCCTATACAACAAAAAATTTTGTCAGTCAAATAGACTTACCTCTAATGCTCCGCTGGGATGCCAAAAGATTAAATACACTACAATAATCATCTAAACAAAGTGACATAGTATGCCCTTGAAGAAGGAACATATGACAGGCTTTATCACAACATGGTGTTCCACAAACAAATCTCACACAGTAAAGGCTCGACCATTCACATACTTGGGATCAGTTGTATAGAATGAAAACAAAATGTGGACATTCACTCCAAAATCATGACAGCCAATCATGCAGAACTAGCACATATTAAACATTTCAGGCCCAACTTCCTGTCCTGAAATACTAAATTAAAGTTATACAAAGTTCTAATATAACCCACATTAACCTATGGGTCACAAACTTACACAACGCTCAGAGAAGAAAATAATTCCTCACAAAATTTGCATTACGATTGAAAGAAAAGTATGTGAACCCACAAGAGAAGGAGAATGCTGGAGAGTAATAACAAACAAGAAGCTACATGATCCTATAAAGTGAAGAAATCATAAAATTTATAAAATTCCTCTGACTCATGCTGAAAGTATGCAACATCAAATAATGCCAAAAAAATTTGCAACAGTGACAAAGGAAGAAACAAGGAAAAGAGAAGATCAAATAAAAAGTGGAGAGAAAGCTTAAAGAGGATTTAAATATAATGGGAACATGAAACAAGTAGGCAATGGCCATACACCATCAGGAATGGAGAAAGACTGTACTGGAAGCCTGAGGCCATAACAAACTGTAATGTTTATTGAGGAGGAGGAGAAAGGCTGGGCCATACTGTGTACCAAGAGATGCCAGGTCACCTCACAACAAATGCTCATTTCTTATGTGAGTGTGACCAATAATAAAGCACAACAGCATGATCACATGCCTCCTGATAGGACAGGAGAACTGCCGTACCAGCACAGATTGTTCACAACTTGGAACCTGCTGTCCTCTTTGGACCCCCTTATCTCACCATTACCATAAAACTGTGCAGAAGACACATACAAATATCACTCCCAAGAACACAACCAGATTTTCCACCTGCAGGCAAAATCGCCTCTTTGGCAGCTACAGTGGGAACCTCGCCGCCAGGTAGGCCAACTTGCCCACATTCTAATAGAATATGCAGAGGACATGAATATCATGGGAATAATATGGAAGCTATTTCTGAATTAAAAAAAAACTGAAAGAGGCAGCAAAAGAAATTGGGCTCAACATCAATGCCCAAATAAAAACAAAAGCCATGGTACAAAAGAGGAAAACAAGAAGCAGTAGAATATGATAATTTTTTATCATGACATTTAAGTTGTTAGGACTTTCAAACACGTAGGAACTGTTATCAGTAACACTAGTGATAAAACACAAGAAATCAAAGCTAGAATTCTAGCTGCTAATAAAGCTTATTACTCTCTGCAAACTATATTGAGATCTGAACAAATCCACCGAAAAGACTACATAAAACATTAATCAGGCCAGTACTGTGCTCTGAAAGTGGAACCTGAACCCTAACACAAATGACAGAACATAAATTATATGCATTTGAAAGGAAAATGTCAAGAACACATGGCCCAATACAAGAGAAAGGGCACTGGCACTCTCGATGGAGTAGTGAAATTTACAGTCTTTACAAAGATCTAAAAATTGTAGATGGTACTAAAATCAGAAGATTAGGATGGGGGAGGGGGGGGGGCACATAAGAATGGAAGAAGAAAGGATTCCAAAGAAGATTCTTAATGGGAAATCCCAAAACACATGAGCAGTAGGAAAACCAAGAATAAGATGGAAGGAAGACATTCAGAAGAATGCATTATAGATCCCAGGAGAATGAGGATGGAGGAGATTAACTGGAGATATAGAAGAATGGAGATGCCTTTTGAGGGAAGCCACTGCCCAGCAGGGGCTGTAGTGCCATACATGGATGAATGATGAGCTACTACACATAGCTGGGTCCTGGTCTTTAGTTTGTGAACCAATAATTTTTTTCCCAGCATCTGGTAAAGTTAAGACCTTCCTTGACCTCACTACCTTAAGTAAATTTATCTTGCAAAAATATGGAAGATCTGATATCTCTGTATTTATGTCATGTATACTGCTGTGTTTATTAACCCCATAGCACTGGAACTGAATGTCCCCTGGGAGCTGCAGAACACCAAAATGGAAATGAAAGCTGACCATTAAATGCTGACACCTTAACCTGACGCTAGGCATTTCTGTTTTCTTACTACACGATGAGTACATCTAATGTTAGGTGCCAATTAATAAAACTAAGTAGATTCAAAAAACCAATTAAACAGCTCTTATATTAATCAGTACACATCAAGCAACATTTATTACTGGTACTACCTACACCTACATGTTTTGGCTGATTTTAGCCATTCTCAAGCCCACTCAGATATTCTGGTTCAAATACATTGAATGTAACATATTCAGAGGTTCAGTCCACTTCACAATTTAATAAATAACATGTTCTCTAGTCTGCTGTTTTGTATTAAATTATAAAGTGGACTGATTCTCCAAATGCACTACATGCAATATGTTTGAACTTGAATGTGCCTAAGAATGGCTAATATTAGCCAAAACATGCATTCACAGTCCTTATCAGTAATAAAAAATACATGATGTGTACTGGTTAATATAACAGCTGTGCAACTGTTTCCTTTTAAATCTACTTACTGGAACATCTCGTCACTGGACGCATGTGCTCCAGAAAACTTAACCCATAATTCTGTGCTGTTAACACTCTGCCTCCCAGTACTCTGACTCATCACACCTACCACAGACAATGCTAAATGCACAAAATTGTTGTGTGTGGACACTAGAGTGCTAAGAGAAATGCAAACCACTGGGGATGTAGGCATGAACATAGACCCTTTCACATCAAAATATATGGTGGTGGACAAAGTGGGGACTTCAAACTTTAGTAACACTGTATGGGGAGGGAATGGTTTGTTACCCCTTTTTCCAATTCCAGGAGAATCATCATATATCCATCACAAAAAAAAAAAAAAGACCTTTCCCATTTACTGGCCATAAAACAGGGCACATCAGTGACAAATTTGGTTAAAAAAAGGAGTATGTATAAATAGCCACAATTTCATTAAATTAAAGTCCCTCTCAAAATTTCTCTGTTAGTAGTCCTTTAAATTTCATGAGTATGAAATTCAGAGGGAGATGTTCTTTAAGCAATGTTTTTCAATTAACTGAAGTTGTTCAGAATGTCCATGTAAAGCTCTCCAAGACATTCCACAGGTCAGACAATAAACTTATGGTTTTTTGTTACCTTGACATTGCTGACACAATATTATAATTACACAGTTCTTAAAAAGCAGTACTTTCTTTTGCATTTTCAGCACCATTATAGTATGCAAAAACTTCATGAAATAGCAAACAGTCAAAAACCTGGACATTTCTACAAATTTAAAAAACATGCCCAGATGGAAATTTTTGGTTCAAAGAAGAAGACATATATGGGGGAAATAGAGGATATATGGTAACCTTACTTTATTTCTCTCTTCCACCGACTTTTACACTTGCAGTGGCATTTTTCTGTAATTCTAATCTTTAGGCTTTTTCAATGCATTAATCAAGTTCTGGGGTTGGGCCCCAGTCAGGAATAAAGATTTCCCAACATTTAGCAAATGTCACAGTTGCTATCTTCAGAGTGAATGAACCTGGAAGTTATTGGGGGTGTGGGTCTTACACAGACCTGGAACGGAGCAGTGTGTAGGAGGTTGACAGTCTGATTGTCACCCCCCCCCCCCCCCCCCCCCCGCCCCCCCCCCCAACCCCCCCCCCCCCCCCCCCCCCACGTCCCCCCCATCCACCACCCCCCCACCCATGTGCCACCAATGTCAACTACTTTTTACTCCGTGGCCTTAGTCTACACGCGAACTATACCGACAGAGTGGCCGCCACCGGTCGGTGAAGTTAGTGCCAACTTTTAACTACATCTGCCAAAATTCCAGGAAATCTTTACAGCTCTACAAGGCACGTCCCCACAGGTTAATCCAATGCCCTGTTTTCTATAATGTTCAGGCACCTGTCTTTTGCTTCCTGAGCCTCACTTTCTTCATAAAACTGCAGTCATTCAGAACAGTTTCCTGTGTTTGCCCTCCTTTTATCAAATGTAGTGGCATAATCCATTTGACAGAACACTCACTCTGTTCACTTCACCCTTCTTTACTAATTAAGTGTTGCTCACAGTTTCAACAATGATAGATTCCACACAGTGGACATCACCAGACTGAGAGAAAAAAAAAAAACAAATTCCCTGCCCCCACTACCTCACATACTCAGTTGGTCCCTCTGCAGCCCCTCTAGGTTATTCAGCAGCCGCAGTCCTTTCTAACAACTACATTAATAGAACACAAAACAAGTAATTTGACCTGTACCATTTTTAGAACATGGGATGTTGTATGATACAAAATGTTCCGTGCTGCAACCTATAATAAAAGTAAATGAATCACTTATTTGAAAGCTCATTTCTTAGCAAAGACATGCAATGAAGTCCTTGAACTCAAATGAAACAGCCTGTGATGAAACTACATATGTTGCTGAAATGTAAACATCGTACTCAGGAGTAGCTAATGGCATCCTGGGCACAACACATGAATTATATAACATGCTTTAGTTAGCATTTTTACAAGTTTACAATCAACTGTAATCTCTGTTCTTATGCTGCATATGAAGTAAACTCAACCATGAAAAGCATTATTCACTTTTCAAGAAAATGTACTGAAAAACCCCCAAATAGAGAACCATGCACAAAGAAGGTAATGAACTTAAGTGATGAAGCTGCTTCTAAATATAAAGACAACACAAATTTATGCCATTATAAAAATAATCATACATTTTGCACAAAAAGGCACTTCCCTATCACGCACAATCCATTTTTTGAGATGGTACGCATGGGACATTAAAAAGTTTCACTACTAAGGTAAGTCTTCAAAGGCCGTAACATATATAATGACCATCCACCAACGATCCTTATAGTATGTCATAACACCTGACAAATCTTCCGAAGAAATAACTAGCACTTATACAGAAGCATGTCTGTCCCAGCTTCTAGTATCAGATACAAATTCTGAAGTAATCTGATCAACATCAAAAGAACATGTTCAGTTAAGATATGAAGATTATGTGTGTGTACAGCAAATGATGACTCATGTGTACCATAACATATGAGGAACATGGTGAGGTTAAATATAAGTTCATGGGCTAATATGGTCATTCAAATTCATACTTCTGGGCAAAAGCAGAAGACATCTACCGGCTAGCCAAATCAAATTGCCTATTGTCACTAGTTACATTTTCAGCAATTTCTATGCAGGATAATGACCTAAATAAAACAATATATCTCTTCTCTGAACAACAGATTTGTTAAATTCTGTTTCATGATTCTTACTTTGTATCTGTACACATGTATGTCTTATTGCCAAGATATTTATCTAAACAAATGTACATTAACTGCAAAACATATGATTAAAATATGGAGCAACATGGTTCTGTAACGAATTATTTGTGCGTACTTATGGTACCCATTCTTAAACACCATCGTACGTTCTTCTGAACCCCCCCCCCCCCCCTTTGGCGTGGTTTTTTTTTTTCCAAAAAATTTTTTCAACAAAAAAACACCCACATTTTAAAATAACATTAACCATTTCA
>Ga0131853_10012056_pt1 | contig 15819 bp, 11 predicted proteins | sample TergutLab28metaG_FD_92764 | JGI IMG/M metagenome (GOLD analysis project Ga0131853, IMG submission 92764) | Labiotermes labralis P1 segment gut microbial communities from Petit-Saut dam, French Guiana - Lab288 P1 (version 2) (version 2) | ecosystem: Host-associated > Arthropoda: Insects >...
GGGCTTTCTCATGTATAGTGCTTGTAACCCTAAGGACAAATATGACATGAGTGCGAGTGTTTTTGTAGTTCAATTTAATGGCTTTATGTCACTCACAAGTTAGTTTGATGTTAAGTACAGATACTAACATTACAGAAACCACATATTCCTGCCAGTTTTAAAATGTATTTGGTAATCAATAAGTGTGTAACAGCTGTCAAAGTTTCAAACTTCTATGGCCATTATCTCCGTAACCGTTCAACTTTGGACATAGGTGTTTTTGGTTATATCGGTATACTTTAACATAAGGAACACTCTCCCGAAGTCTGGAACATTCCTCCTGGGACACCCTGTATATACGTACAGTCATGAACGCAACAATATTACAGTTAGTAGCGATATATAATATACAGCTACATGTTTCGGCCGTGTATATGGGCCATCATCAGGTTGTTCAAAGAACTTATTGACTACACAGTATGTATGGTAATTTTGGAAGGAGGACGAGATCTCGTCTTACATCATAAATTCACCTGATGAAGTACGCATCAATAGAAATGGAGTTTTGTTTTGGAAATTGACACTGAATGTTAGTGTATGGGCTTTAACATGCTGCAAGAATTACAGCATTAAAACTTTCCATTTAGAAGAAACAGCTATTTAACTTCATGTAATTACATCAGGGGTGTACATATTTTTTTAAAACTCTAGGAGCAACTTCAGATTTTTAGGAGACAGAAGGTGATATCACGCAAGTTGAGTATTGGGAACCCGAAAATATCAAATGTCACCATATAAAATGTAGTTGTAAAGGCATTCTGTCGCCTGGGATTTGTTCGTCCCTGACTTAAGTATTTCAAACCAGCCTGTAGATTTTAAATTCGCTTTGAACATTAAACTTGTGGACGGGCTGTCGGATATGTATGTGCTCCAAGTTATGCGTTTGTACATGGGCTCTTTCCAGTAAAGATAAAAAGAATGAGAAAGAATGTAAGAAAAAGTGACATGACCAACAGTGTAAAATTGTCATCATGTTACTGACACGTCATAATTACTTTATGCAGCACTTTGGCAGCCAGATGTACGGGTGCAGAACTGCCACATTCTCATTATCTATACTATGAACGGATTTTTGTAACGTCATAAATCCGCTGCCAATCCAGTATCTGGTCTTGTGCGGTACACCTAAAGTCAAACCAGTTTATTCCTTGGTGCAGCCGTGTACAGATGCGTCATTTCTTACCTGTCGCGAGTCTTAATTAACCATGCAACAGTGCTACGGGACGTTGTAAGTAATAGTTCGTCGCGAGAGGAAGCAGGGTGGGCAATGCATACGTCACTATACACGTGCAGACTTAATGCAGCCCTCCACATGCATGCGATTTGCTTGAAAAATATGGCGTCAAGCTATACCGCACTGCACCCTGTTTCCCTCCGGCTACTGCAAGATAATGACTTGGCTTTTAATGTATTTTATCATCATCTTATATGCCTGTATTTTATCATCACCCTATATGCCTGTATTTTATCATCACCTTATATGCCTGTATTTTATCATCACTTTATATGCCTGTATTTTATCATCTTCTTATATGCCTGTATTTTATCATCACCTTATATGCCTGTATTTTATCTTCACCTTATATGCCTGTATTTTATCTTCACTTTATATGCCTCTATTTTATCATCACCTTATATGCCTGTATTTTATCATCACCTTATATGCCTGTACTTTTTTTCTCTGTCGATTATTCCAGTATTGAAAAATGATGTCAACAAGATTGCTGGTTGTCTGGTAGATAATTTATGTACATTTAGTGTCTCATCGTTTTTACCGTTGCACCGTGCATTCTGTTGTTTATTTAATTACACACACCGACACATGCACATATTTTTTACATGTTTCGATCACGTCATCATCTTCAGGGAGCATACATTGTTCCTTGCTAAAGTTATAATATAAAACATTCAGTGAATTACGTCGTTATGTTAACTTTGGTGCTGTGGCAACACCAAAGTTAACATAACGAAGTAATTCACTGAATGTTTTATATTATAACTTTAGCAAGGAACAATGTATGCTCCCTGAGGATGATCGTGTGATCGAAACATGTAGGAGCGTTTTAAACGTTTTAATGTAAATTTTACACTTCTTAAATAATATATATATATATATATGCATGTGTTGGTGTGTGTAATTAAATTAGTGTCTCATCATTTACGTAATATGTCTTTAGTTTTTAGTTTTTTTAGTACGTCTCGGAAACGTAGTTATGCAAGTGAAACGTGGAACAGGGTGCTAATTCGGTCCTACCACGTATACAAAGGGGCGGATATTTCGGTCTCCACGTAATGGAGTTTGACAGATGTCAGTGCCATCAAAAACGGCGCAGTTCAAGCGATAATTTTCTTAGGGGAATAAATATATTTATTTCCCTCACTCATTTTTCGATATCGGTGACATTCGGTGTTCGAGGTGTACATAATACTGTTGTTTGCGTGTCTCCTGACAACCTTCGCAAGGAAGGCTGTACTTTTATTGTGGGCGTAAATGTACGAGTAGTTACATTTACGTGTGAACGGTGTAACCACATGATATCTTGAAAGTCAAGTACGCCTTGTCAGTTTCTGTGCTTCTTCCTGTAGTGCAGCAGTTGCGGTTATGTTTAGTCGACATACCGTGCTAAAAGAGAACAAGAAGCAGGCTTAAGGATTTTCTGCAGATGTCTGCGTGTGTGTGTGTGTGTGTATGTGCGTGTGTCCCATTTCGAATTTTGAATCAGTTGGCTGACTTTTACGATACTTAGCGCGAATGGTTAAAGTTAAAAAGAATTGACGATAGAGCGTCTCCTTATTTCAAACCATTCCTAACAGGGAACCTGTCAGATACATTCTTGCCTACCCGGACTCTGCTATATGTTTCAATCATACTCATCTTTATTAACCTTACCAGTTTCATGGGGATACCAAACTCAATGAGAATCTTATATACGATCTCCCTCCTAACTGAATCATACGCTTTCTTGAAGTCTATAAGGAGCTGATAAACTTCCTCATTTATTCCCATTTTTTCTCTAGTATTTGGCGAATGCAGAATATATGATCAATAGTCGACCTGTTGCGTCGAAAGCCACATTGATGATCTCCGATAATTTCATTCGCATATGGAATTAACACTGAGAGCAGGATGTTGGATAAAATTTTGTAAGTGGTTGGCAAAAGTGATATGCCCCTATAATTATTAGAATCTGTTTTATCCCTCTTCTTATGAATAAATGGAGCTAATCAACAGCTTCAAAAATGATGACCGGCATTGTTACTAACGTTCCTTCATATTCCCTTCGATTAAGTGTGAGTCGTTTTTCTTCTCTCTCTTCGGCGCTCTGTCCGTCGAAACTAATATAATTGCGAATCTGACGTTTATTGGACCGTGCATCATTGTGATAACTGAAGAATGAGAACAAACTAGATGCCACTTATTATTTTATTGTGCTTCTTATAGGCTCAACATTTTTCGGGCATAGTAATGCCCGAAAAATGTTGAGCCTATAAGAAGTACAATAAAATAATATGTGGCATCTAGTTGGTTTTTTATTCTTCAGTTAACATGATTTCGTTCTCTGCTTTGTCAATACACCGGTGATAATTACATACATCACAAGGACGTAGATCGATGAGATAGTCTACCGCCGTTAATAGAAGATTAAAGAATTTTGAACCTCAGAAGAAGATGTATATTTTACAGAGTTCAAGACATTCGCATCAATATACTGGTTTATAGTGACTGTAAAAGAAGATGCGGAGAGAAGATACAGATGAGGCAGCAACACTCGTAAGTAATGCAACTAGATTATTGTTGTTATTGTTATAATATTATTACAAGAGATTCATAATGTATGACATGTAATCTCTTTCCGTCATCACTAGTCTGCAGTCCAAGAATTAATACAATAGTCAGTACATACATTCTGAAATTCACAGTGTAAGCTTAGTGTATTTGTAAGCATAAAGTTGCAAGGAGTAATTCTGGCCCCTACTTTCCTAATAAATCAGTCACTAACATCTCTACAGCCTAGTGATTCATTCAACGTGGGTAATTTCTGTCATTTTTATTTTGTTTTATCTTTGTTATTACAGATTCCGGCCATCTTGTGTTTGCCATACTAGTATTAACAGTGGTACAAAAGTTATCGGTGAGTGTATGAACATGGAACATTTTTACACGAAATTATTGTACCTGGATTCAATGATTATTAGTCACGTTTATCAAGCGGGAAGCTAATTTGGATTTGGTAGGAATCAAAGTTTATTTGTAGCACAACGTTACAGAAAGGGAATTGTGTAGGAGTACTGGAGTACCTTACCAAAATGTTTGTGGTTGTCTCAAGTATTTTAGGATCCAAATAAAAGTAGATTGTCTATCTTCTTACTCTCTGTGGGTTCCTCCGGTAACTTCTTAGTAATTGTGGTGCCTGTCGAAGGCTCTGGGGGGTTCTTATACGAACAGCGCACCACTAGAGCGGTGTTTCTCAACCTCTGTGAGACCGCGGACCGGTAAATACTTTTTTCATAAGACGAGGGCCCGGTCCCAACAGATTTACTCGTTAAAATACCTTTCTATTTTTTTTTAGTTCGTACTATTCATGTAATTTTAGAGACGCAGGTCTGTGACAGTATAATACTTGAAACCTAAGAGCTGATGCGTTGACCCCCTATAATAATACGAAATGTGAACAGCTACAAGGGTTGTGTGTCCGCTTGTGCAATGTTTCTCAACCGCCAGGGCGCGGCCCGGTACCGGGCACTGGCATCAATTATACCGGGCCGCGAGAGGTTCTCCTGGAATTTGTCATTTTATTTTTCTAAACAATTTTCATGAATAAATGTTTTATAGTGGAAATATTCTGAGGAGGAAAATATTCGTGAATGTGTCGAAAAACTCAGACCCAGATGTTGGCCTGAGGAAACTACAATAAGCTACAAGATTTCATTAGTCCAGTGAGTGATAACTAATTTAAATGTAATTTTATATTTGTCAACATGCCACACCGTATATATATAAGTGTACTAATACCCTTTATGATTATGCCATAATTAATTATTAACACTTATGTTAGTTTAAAGTACGAACTTAAAAAATGGAAAGGTATTTACGAGTAAATCTGTTGGGACCGGGCCCTCGTCTTGTGGAAAAAGTATTTACCGGGCCGCGGTCTCACAAAGGTTGAGAAACACCGCTCTAGTGGAACGCTGTTCATATAAGAACCCCCGCAGAGCCTTCGACAGGCACCAGAATTACTAAGAAGGTACCGGAGAAACCCACAGAGAGTAAGAAGTTAGACAATCTATTTTGCTTTGGGTCCTAAAATACTTGAGACCTAAAATGTTGGTGCTGGAAACTTCGATGCTTCTTCCTTTTAGACCTGCGCTCTTCTGGCAAGTTGTGTCGCATAACATCCCAGAAGAACGAAGGCCTAAATACGTAACGGTGGGAACCTGCAGTCTCGCATCGTTTCTTGAAGTCTGATATCATGCATATCAGATTTCAGGGACTAGGCCTATTCTATCGCCCGTCGATAAAGATCGGTGCTGAAGAATGTAATCCAACTAGATGCCACTTATTACTTTATTATGCTTTTGTTAAGCTCAACATGTTTCGGGCACCATTATGCCCATCATCAGGAGCTAACGACGATAGCGTTGGTTACCACACAGGCCGTCTGGTTCTCGAGTTGCTGCTGGATGGAAGTTAAGTGCAGGCAGGATGGATGAGTCTCCGGACCGAGGGCTGTTACAGCCTTCGGTCCGGACACTCATCCATTCTGCCTACACCACCGCTATCGTCGTGAGCTCCTGATGATGGGCATAATGGTGCCCGAAACATGTTGAGCCTAACATAAGCATAAGAGAGTAATAAGTGGCATCTAGTTGGATTATATTCTTCAGTTATCAAGATGATGCACGGTCCAATACACATCAAAGAACGGTGCCTGTGCTTCTTGTTTTCAATTGTGTGGAATGATGTGAAAAACGGCAGGCGCTGTACGTATAACGTAACATTGAGGCGCGTTCGCGGAAAAGCAGTAATTATTACATATTCTGAGCGTGTGGCTTTAGCCTTAGGTATCCAGCAAGCATTGCGCACTTTCCACGTTATCTCATAAAAGGCACTAATTTTAAAAAAAAGGGGGTTTTTGAACATAAAATGTGTGTTATGATTTTGTTGTACAACTTTTGTCTGAAATGTGCCTCATTCTAAGGAGAAATGAGTCAGATGTGATAAAAAACACGTATTAGTCGTCATGTACATTACCCGATATTCTTGTTACATTTTAACGAAACTTGAATTTTCTCGACGGACTTTCGAAAAGTACTTAAATACCAATACTGGCAGAGGACATGCACTTGTGTTTGAAGTACATTAATAAAATAAAATTAAATATATACTCCCTGTGACACAACTGTATGCCTATTATTATTATTATTATTATTATTAGCTACTATTTATCTCAGTAATTAGACAACTTGATGCACAACATTTTTGTTTTACAATAAGTTTATTTAATTTGCTCGAAACATGTAAGAGGAATGAAATAAACTTATTGTGAAACACAAATTTTGTGCATCATGTTGATTAATTACCGAGGTAAATAAACTGAGTTGCACGGTCAGCAAAACGTCAAAATATTGGCTACTGGTTTCTGCCTCAAAAGACCACCATCAGGCCAATATATACAAGAAACGTAAAATTCCGGTACATATACTAAAACAACATCAATTTTATGGGAATTTTTGTACTCTATGCACCAGCATTTTACGTTTTTTTTTTGTTGTAAATATTGCCCTGATGATGGCCTTTTGTAGCCGTAACAATTAACCAATAATACAGTAATAATAAAATGAACATATGGTTGTGTCAGACTGAGTAATATTACATTTTATTTTATTAATGCATTTAGATATCAAATTTCTTAAAAATCCGTCCAGTGGGAGCCGAGTTGGCGCATGCGGACAGACGGACAGACATGATGAAGCTAATTGTCGCTTTTGGTACTCGTAACAACGTGTAATTGTGAACATTTGTTTCTCTGTTGATGGACCCTGGATTTCCATAATAGGAAAGAACTAGTGGGTGTTAACATTGTAAGGAATATTTTGTTCAATGGAGCCAGTTAAGTGTTTTCTCTTCCATTATGTAAACGCGCGAAATGTTTGGCCGTGCCCCATAACATTTGTTTCGATTTGTCTGAGATCCTGAAATAATATCAAGATATTATGGAACCACCTGGCTGTACCATATATGGATGGTTTGATATCTTTGTTATGATTCGTCAGAACACTGTCTCATGGTGGCCATACTGCGGCACATACCTCACTGTATCACACTGCTTGTTTCCGGTTATTTTCGCTCAGGAGCAGAAAGGATTACAGGAGCCAGCATTACATTGCGACGTCCGGCATGGTAGCCTCCACTTGTACTTCATACCTGACGCCTTGCAAACGGAGCCAGTTGCTGGTAATTTGAGACGTAGTACGTTCTGTTCCATATTCTGGGTTCGCTTACTCGCTAGCCATGACAACACTTTTACAATTCAGTATCCAGGTACGTAACGTTACCTCAAAGCTCTTTTTACATTCTACATTAGTAAGAAACGCATCTTTTTTTCGATGATCACGTTTTGAAAGTATGCAAATTGGTTCAATAAAGGGTTGTTGTGAACACGGTGAATACTTTTCGGGTTTCATAAAATTCAGACCTATTCTTGGTCAGTTAAACAACTTATACTTTGCCAAGAAGAATTATGTTGTATGCAAGTAGTTTTCATGTTATATCTTATTTTGTAATGACTGTGGACAATGGGTTCAGGCTGTGCGTGGTTTTTAAATATTAATAGACCACCCCTTCGATTACAGTAGTAAACAAATTGAAACGATTACCACAGTATATTTCTCTAAAACGCTGCAAGCTACCGAATACTTCATACAAGATAAAAAACATTTCCTGTTTTATAATTGAACGTAACGACGGCGTGTCTTCTTTGCAGTTCTGCAAAAGTCGTTATTCTTACCTTTGATTTATGCTGGTATCCGCCATTTTATGTCTAAAATATTTATGTATCTGGGAAGACGTCGGAATTAACTGTGTGTACTAGATCATACGAAATTAATATTGGTATTCGGTTCAGATTATAACAGTGATAAATGCTGTTGCAAAATTATTCACACGAGTAAGACCTAAAAATATTATTTTATGGGTCTGTTTTTAAAAATTCGCCGCATTGAAACTTGTTTCAAATTAACATTTGGGCCCTTAATTTCGATCTTCTTATTGTGTAACTGCATATGGGTTCGTAAGGCCTAGTTTTCTCAGAACTCCAAAGAGTTTAGTTTGAATGTCCAATAAAACAGGGGTTATGCTGAAGACTTTACAATCGGAATTCAAATTTCCTTATTGATTCTCAAGTTTAGACTTCGTGTAGCAAGCGCGATGACTGAGTGCGTGCGATCAGTCTGGTTTACTTGTGGTAATTACGTAAATTTTAGAAAATAAAGAGCTGTGAGTAATGTAGTTTGCAAAAAGTGCTCGAAAGAATCATAATTATCTGCATAATGACGAGCTAAAATGTTAACACCAGCCATCCCGTTGTGTATCTAATATTCAATAAAACGGCTTATTCCGTCTTAATACACCTACAATATATTGTGACGTTAAGGTGGCCATGCATCGTGATACATTCTTATTAAAAAAAACCAACTAGATGCACTAATTTCTCAAATTTATTTTTGGAATAAAACTCTACATGTTTCGGACAGTTCCTCTGTCCATCATCAGGAGTTTTTCACTGTACACACAGCAGTGTTACAGTGAAAAACTCCTGATGATGGACAGAGGAACTGTTTGAAACATGTAGAGTTTTATTCCAAAAATAAATTTGAGAAATTAGTCCATCTAGTTGGTTTTATAATAAGAATACAATACATTAGTTCCTTGGCCACATGTTTCGGTTTTTACAAAACCATCTTCAGGCCAATGTTAACCATAGGGAGGTACATTCAGTGTTTACGTACATCATGGGATCCCATAGTGTTTACATAAAATCAAAACAATCGTGAAAAATTTTTCTTTTAAAAATGCGAGTTTAAGATCTGTAATTAATTTTTAAAAGAATAATTTTTCGTGATTGTTATGATTTTATGTTACACTATGGGGTCCCATAATGTACGTAAACACTGAATGTACCTCCTTGTAGTTAGCATTGGCCTGAAGATGGTTTTGTAAAACATGTAGCCAAGAAACCAGTGTATTGTATTCTTATAATCCAATAAACATCAGATTCACTTTGTATATTACAAGTTTCTTTGTTTTTTGTTAATTATCAAAGAAACGTAACTCACTTCCTGCACTTTTTTGTTGTCAGGAACGTAAAATGCTTCTCATTGTGTTTTACAAGATAAGAGAAGGATCAGGTTCCGTGCTGTGTTACTATCAGACTTCTAGAGACTTCGAACCTGAGTTAATATAAAAAGAATTGTAAGCCTCTTCAGTATGTACTTGTTCAGCCACGTTCCAACACAAAACAGCTCATAATCGTTACAAAAGTTATGTCATTACATGTTGCTGCATTACCGCAAGTGGAATAGACATGTTGGTACTGAACCGGTTGTAAAATTTACCTCTACAAAAGACCCTTCTCCTGCTTACACGGAAGTACGAACTTCTAACATAATATGGAATTTTGCAGGGTTTATTTCGAAATAAGCCGCAGAAATTTTCTATGTTGCAATACTTTTATACAGGGAGAAAACTTGAAGAGCAAACTAACTAGAAGGATCCATCGTTCATTATATTTCTGTAATGAATTTAATCTGAGGGAAAATTACAGCACAATTTACGGCAAACGTAGTTTCTTTACGAAATTCAGTGTTAAAAGTTACTTTCTCTTCGTTGCTTATTTCAAATTTCTCTGCCCCACTCTCTCCCACAGAATAAAGTGTGAGCTATTATTACTTGTAATTCCTACTTTAATTATATTTATGTTTTCCTTTAGTAACTTGTTAACCTTATTCTGTAAATTGTGCAGTATCTTTTGCTTGTCCTTAGCCTCTTGTTCCCAATGTTTTAGCGAGTTGCATTGCGTAATTACTCCAACTACGTTTCATAATTGCCGCCGGTAAAGTTTATTTTCCACAAATCACCGGTAGATGGCAGGTCAATCCAGTGTTTGTTATAGTTTGTTCCGTTCCTTCTAGATGTCTCTTAAATGGTATTGGCATAAGAATGTTCTCAATAGATGTCCCTACCCATTTTGTGGTGCATGTTTGCAGTACCAACAAATGATTGTTTAATAGGGTCACTTTGATATAAATTTGAAAAAGTTTTATTATTAATGAAACGCAGTAGCACAAAATTATGCATAAATATCATTACGAAAGTTACAAAGGAGCCAAATGTTGTAAATGCATAAATATTTTGACCACACTATCCATTAACAGAAGTTGGTGGACCTGGACATCGTCATTATGCAATAGCATGTTTTTTTTCTCGGGTAGTGATGGTCACGTGTGGGTATTGCAGCCAATCGTGACAAACCTCCGAACCAAGCAAAACAGCTTGTGGGCAAGTGAAGATTGAGGAGTGTATTTGCAACAGAAACGACAGAAAGCGAATCGATAGGAGTGTGTTAGTCATTTTACAAGACCTTGCTGCTTGCGATTGGTACTGAAGTTGGTATTGAGTTTTTTGTGTGCCCTTGAAAGTCATCTTAGCCCCCGCGAAGGCGTATAATCTAATTTGGCGTGTGTCTTGTTACATTTGCTACAAGGTGAGCTCAATTCATTGATTACTAAGAGTGTGAGAGTATGCTCCGTGTGTAATAGTCGTCAACGTAATGCTGTAATTATTAACAGTTTTTTGTTTGCACTCATTTAATTCTGCTAACAGCCACGCACCGTTTGTGTTGATTGATTTACAGTGTGCTTATTTGAGATTTCTGTGTGCAGTCGATTAGGAAGTGCATTATCGAATTATGAAGTGTAGTTTGTGCCCAGATTAATTTCCGGTATGATATTAACTCATGTACCAAGACGTAGCAGACGCAGTAAAGTTAAATCGAATGATTAACATTACGCCTTGCACATTTTTTCTTACCGTAACACTGAAAGAAATGTTGGGTTGTAGCAAATTATGTGGTATAACAGTACTAAACTAACTTTTGTTTAGACATATCTCTTTTTGATGTGGGAAAGGGTCGAAATCTTTGACATTGTTTGGTGTGCGCGAAGTAGGCCTAAATAACTCTTTCATGCTAATTTTATATAAGCATATTTTGAAACCTGTGCATTAACCCCCAGTGTATTAAACGTTCGTTTTCAGTTTTTATGTACCGTATGTGTACGTGTATTTTCGTAATTAATATTTATTATCAGTACGACTTAACATTAGTTTTCTTTGTTGCTCTAAATAATAAATAAAACATTCTTACTGTATTTTGAATTGCAATGTTCACGGCACAGCATCGGTAGGTTCAGTAGCTGTGAGAGTGGCTTGTGAAAGTTTAAAATAATGTGTTTTTAAGACTCGTGCTCGTTTGTAGTTGTAATATGCTATTGAATGCCGACTTGCATGCCTTTTATTACAGTAACACACTAGATTGTTCTGTTGTGGAACTAGAATAATCAATTTATAGAACTTATTGTATTATTTTTTTACCAGCATGTGTTTTGTGTGTGTGTGTGTGTTCGTGTATATTCGTGTATGTGACATTATTTTGCTGTTGGTTCAGCACTAAGTCAAGACAGTGTCGGATTTAGAACTTTATCCGTGTGAAGGAATCATCCCTCAATTTCAGTCGTCCGCGGAGAGCAGGAAGCGCTGGAACAGAAAGACCCAAATCAGGTGGAATGAGGTGTATTTTTATGCTGATGCCTTTAGTTGGTGATTTTGAATGTACATATAAATGTCATTATAATAACGCACATATATTTTTATGCTGATGCCTTTAGTTGGTGACTTTGAATGTACATATAAATGTCATTATAATAACGCACATATATTCTCATACAAGCCAGAAAATAGGTCTAGAATTAAAATATAGTTGAACGTTAAATAATACCAATATTAGCAACAAACTAGGCCAGTATGGAAACTACGGTATAATAAATAATTTTAAACACCATTACCGTACACAGATCGGACCCTTTATTAAGTTGGAGATAATAAATTCTGAAAACCCTTGCTATTCCTAAGTTATTGAACTGTTACAGTTCCGTTTACTTCCGAACATGTTGGTCATCAGGGTATGCAAAACAAGTGTTTTTGTGATATGTAAGGGCGAGACATGTAGCACGCATGGGGGAGAGGAGAGGTGTATACACGGTTTTGGTGGGGAAACCTGAGGGAAAGAGATCACTTGGAACACACAGGCGTAGATGGGAGGATAATATTAAGATGGATTTCCAGGAAGTGGGATGTGCAGGCATGGACTAAATCTATCTGGCTCAGGGTAGGGACAGGTGATGGGCTTTTATGGTTGCAGTAATGAACATTCGGGTTCCATAAAGTGCTGGGTGTTTCTTGATTAGTTGCATACCGGTCAGCTTCTCAAGAAGGATTCTGCTCCGTGGAGTAAGTATTTAAGGTCTCACAGCGGTTTTGTTGAATAGAAAAGTCACACGTTCACAGATATATCACACGTAATAACGAAACGTTACTGTGTGCATGTCCAGTGGCGTACCGAGTGGGGGTTTGGGGGGGTTCACCCCCCCCCCCCGAAATTCCGAAGAAGACCTTCCAAAATCGTGCGAAACTCAACCCGATTGTGAAAACTGTTAAAAATTGCTGAATTTAGGACGCCAACACTCCATGATGTTCGGAAATAAAGGCAGTAAAATTCTAAAACTACCGCCGGTTCGCAATTGTTTTACATTAGCAATGACAAATAAATTAGTTGTCATCATAAGTAGTCTTAAAGTACCAAAATTTAAGAAATTTTTACTATATGAAATGAAATTTCTTGTACCAAATTACAGCTGGCTCCAGAACCCCTGACTAGGGGGTAGGGGGCTACCGCCCCCAGATCCCCGTTCTCTCTGTCCTTAACTGAATTAGTTGAACCCCCCCCCCACCGAACAAAATTCCTGGGTACGCCACTGTGCATGTCGAAAGTTCATCCCCAGTTGTCAGAATAACGTGTGCTATTTTTATGTACCTCTGTATATCTTACGAATAATTTTAAACTGTTGTGTTCTTGAACTACAGAATTATTCATATGAGGTTTTCTGTTTAGTGGTTCCAAATCCCCATTCCCGCATCTCGTCTCTGGAAGAATCTAAAAGGTATCTTCGATCTTCTGGGATGTTAGGTAGGGGAACGAATATTAAAGCCGCGGTTGAAGACAATCACGAATCTGTACGGGAGTTTAAAAAGTAAAGATATAACACGTCTCACGTGAAATTGCACGCCCGACTGCGGATTGCACAAGGTACTGGGCACCTGCAGATCTAGTCGTCAGCAACGAGAGGCCTCACAAGCGTGTCGTATCAGCGAACAGTCACTTTAAAACGGCAGGCGTACTGCAAACGTGGTCCACGTGTACCTGAGAAAGGCGTCGTGCAAGTGGAAATTCACCACAAGTTGGTGGAAGCGAACGGAACGCGTGTCCGGGACGTGTTAATGTTGCAATGATGATAACGGCAGGAGAGATGTCGACAAGCAGCGACAGACCCGGTCGAGCACGTCCATGGCGGATGACAGTGGTGACGTGATGATGCACCTATCAGAGTGGAGAGACGCATTATGCTGACGTTGCCCTAGACAGTGCGCACTGCATTTCCACGATCAGCTGGATGATAGAAAATTGTGCGCGCGTGGGGTCGAAGCTGGTCGTGTGGCGCTGCCATGCTTACGACGCCTTACTGCTGTCAGTAAGAGCAGTTTCTGCAGTTCATAGTTGCCGGGGGTTGGTTAACATACGTCACCCAATGCCAGAAAAACCTCAATGACGTGGGAATGCTTATTGTTTTCTCCAAGAAAGAAATTCAGAGCAGCTCCGTGAGGAGGATCATGGCAGCTGTCTTTTTGGACCCTAAGCTTACGCGTATAGAGCAGTGTTTCTCAACCTTTGTGAGACCGCGGCCCGGTAAATTGTTTTTTTCATAAGACTAGGGCCCGGTCCCAACAAATTTACTCTAAATACGTTTCCTTTTTTTTTAAGTTCATTAAACTAACGTAACTATTAATTATTAATTATGGCATAATCATAAAGATTATTAGTAAACTTATGTATATGGTGTGGCATTTTGACAAATATAAAATTATATTTAAATTAGTTAATCACCGGACTAACGAAATCTTGTAACGTATTGTAGTTTCCTCAGGCTAACATCTGGGTCTGAGGTTTTCGACACATTCACGAATATTATTCTCCTCAGAATATTTCCACTATAAAACATTTATTGATGAAAATTGCTTAGAAAACTAAAACGACAAATTCCAGGAGAACCTCTCGCGGCCCGGTATAATTGATGCCTGGGCCCGGTGGTTGAGAAACTACTCTAGAGGATATCCGTGAACATGTTGACACTCGTAAGTGCTGAGCGTTATTGTGATACTGTCGCAAGAAGGCCTGGGTTGCTGCGCCAGCCCCTATACTTCCAACCGAATTTGTGACTGGTTACGACGGTACGGCTGGGAGGTTGTGAACCTTACAGTCCACATTTCGCGCCTAGTGGATGTGCATCTCTTTGAACCCCTTAAGAAGCACCTGGCAGGCAAGCGATTGACGACACGCCGAGTGAAGCAAGCGGTCTCCCCCTGCTGGTCACTGATTTCTTCTACGCCTGTAGTCAACAGCGGGACAAATTCTCGAACGTCGATGGTGAATACATGGAGGTCTAATGTGTACCATCTGCTGCACATGAGCTATAAAGATGTGTCCGTCGCAGAGTACTTTTTTCGTCATCAAGGTGTTTGTTGCTCTGTTGTTTCAACTCTGAAGAGTTTGAAGATTCTTGATCTCCTGTCGTCATGTAGGGAGCCTCACTTGTAGTTCGGGATACAACTGCAGGTTGCAGTGATTGCCGGTAACTATCGTTATGGAGCAGCGACTGGTACTTGTGATTCGTTCGGTATTGCAGCTTCGACTTTTGTCGACAAAAATTTTATGTTAGGTAATGGTACCGCATCTTCTCAAGCCACTTATCAAGAACTTTTACGTTGATCTTGTGCATATTCAGTGAAAATGTGATATCTTAGTGTCCTTCGAAGGCTGTAATGTATAAAAGTTGTTCAGTGACAGGTTTGTTTGTAGAAATCCCGTGAAGATGTGGGAAATGTCAAACTTTACAGTTCAAATTTCAGCGGAACTTACGCGGTTGGAGATTACAGTGTAAATGCCACGTCAGCGTCGTCTTTAACGTCGTTTCGTATTTCTGTTACGTTACGTGTCTGTAAGCGAGCTCGAAGTCCGCTTATCAGTGACGTCACTGCCATGGTGTTCGCTGTCCTCTGTGCCCCTATCGTACGTTACACTTATTGTTCGCTCAGCAGCAGTCTGCGTTGAGCTTGCAGATGGGACCGATAGGCTGTCCCGAAATGTCGGTAAACACCTGCCAACGTGCGCTGCGTAACACCCCAAAAAGAACGAAGACCTCAACTACACCGCAGAGGAAGCGTGGAATCGCGCTTTCCATTTGTGTTTTGTACAGAGTACTGAATAATTTTATTTGGATTTCGTTAAATACAGTAGTCGTTCGGTTATCCGCACTGTTATGGGGGGGGGGGGGGTGGGTTGGTCCGGTTTGCCGGGGAATCGGGCCGACAGGGGGGAAACTCCGGGAGAA
>Ga0131853_10012059_pt1 | contig 15818 bp, 12 predicted proteins | sample TergutLab28metaG_FD_92764 | JGI IMG/M metagenome (GOLD analysis project Ga0131853, IMG submission 92764) | Labiotermes labralis P1 segment gut microbial communities from Petit-Saut dam, French Guiana - Lab288 P1 (version 2) (version 2) | ecosystem: Host-associated > Arthropoda: Insects >...
AAGTGAGTAACAGCTGTCAAAGTTTCAAACTTCTCTGGCCATTATCTCCGTAACCGTTCAACTTTGGACATAGGTGTTTTGGGTTATATCGGTATACTTTAACATAAGGAACATCCTCCCGAATTCTGGCACATTCCTCCTGGAACACCCTGTATATGAGTAAAAGACCCATACGACGAGTTTGGTGATCATCTGTGAGGTGCAACCAGCGTTCACACTTTTCTGTAATCCAGCTGGCCGTGAACAATGGACCTACTGTGCGCAGCACACAGCGAAATGTCAAGAAATCTGGCGAAGTCAGTCACCTGAATGCGTCTGTCTTCTGTAACAGGTGCACACGAAAGACACACACTGCAATCCTGAGTAACACCGTGGCCGCTGCTGCTCTCAAAACCCGTCCACCGAAAGCACCGTACCAGAGGCACACCTGTGTTACCGTGATACCACACGTGCTACGTACACTTCCACCAATAACAATGGATTCCCAGGCTGCAACACTTGTCTCGCGCAAAAAGTCGAATCGAACTGTGTAGTTCGACATTTTACCGTTGTTCCAGTCGGCCTTCCCTCTAGAAATTGATACTAAGGCGCAGCGAAGAAAAGCTGACGTTGCACATTTGGTGGCTTCCAGACGGTGCAGGTGGTCTGCGCATGCTCCTTACATGCTGCAATAGGCAGGCATATGAGAGGCACTGTTACTTCATTTTTGGGTGTATCTGTAAAATTGGGAAAAGAGACCAATAGCTCCGTCATGTCTGTCTGTCTATGTGTCTGTCCGTCCGTACGCATGGAACAAATCGGTTCTAATTGAGCGGATGTTCATGAAATTTTAAATCTGAAGACTGTTCGAAAATTTGTAGAGAAAATTCAAGCATTAAAACCTGACAACAATAACAGGTACTCTGCATGAAGACCAAATTACGTTTTGATCATATCTCACTCATTTCTTCTTAGAATGAGAAATATCTCCAAAAAACGGTGTACACAAATTCAAAACACACATTCTATGTTCAGTAACTATTTTCCCGAAGTCATGTCTAAAAGCAATGCACAGCCGGACAGGCCACAGATGTCAATGTAATACGGCGCATGTGCATTGAGTGCTGGATAATTAGGAATACAGATACACACTCAGAATATGCAATCCCCCTTACTATTGTGCAGCACGAACGCATCTCAACCTTACATCTACACGTGTGCAGCCGCCTTGTATTGAACGGTGGCTTCTACGTAAAATATTTTTGCAAGGACGGACAGAAAATTCTACTTTTGTGCTTTTGTGTAAAAATCCAACAACCTGGGGCACAGGTCATGCATCTAAACAAGTGTAAGTCCGTCGTATTCACCGCACATCTGTAGTTATGTTTCGTTGAGTACTTCTCACTCTGCACACAATTCACCGGTTAAATAATCAACTGATTCATTAAATTGAAACAAATACAAGCTCTTGGACAAAAATGAATTACAAGACTCGCACTTAACAACACGCTGCACACGTGTATGAGGCAGAACATCGAGCCAGTGTTTTTGCATTCCCCCACTTACCCACAGTTCTCTAACCAATAACCACAACGCGGTTTCCAACCAATGTAATAGTCCGGAAGAAGACAGTAAATCCGACAATTGGTGAGAACTGGAAGCTGATAAAAAAGTTACCACTGCACAATAAAACATAGCATGGTTTACAAAACACAATAACGTAATTAGTAATCAGGAATTTCACCGCTTGTATGACCCAAAAACCTCCATTACTGAGTCAAGAAATACACATTACTGTTCCTTCTCTTGGTGTCGTTGAAGTTTATATCCCGTCTATCTTACTTTAAAATGTATTTTGATATTATTCCACTGTATACGTCTAGGTCTCCCAAGGCATCCTCTCACTTCGGCGTTCGCACTGTAATTTGTCTGAATAATAATGATGTATTAATAAACCAATATGTATAAGAGTATATAGAAGTGGCGTAAGAAATTAAGCCAATTTGGCAACTGTAGCCGGTCCACAATCGACGGCAGCTACTCTGGACTTAAGATAATTCCGAAAGGGTCACAGTTTATATAGTTAAACTGAAAGAAGTGTCACCGCTATTGTAAAAATGAGTGATTTTGGTTATGGAACAAACAGTAAGAATTTTCCTGAATTAGTTATATCAGGGAAACAGTTTCAGTTATGTCCATCTTACTGCAACATCTGTCCACTTAGGCAAAAAAAATGACGATGACAATGATAATAAAGTTAGTGATAATAATAGTGGTGGTGGTGGTGGTGATGGTGGTGGTGATGGTGATGGTGGTGGCGGCTCCAGTGGCGGTGGCGATTATGATGATGAAAAAGATGGTTAGCGTTTGCTTGACTATTTCTGGTGCAACACCCCCCAGTGGACCAGGGCCTCCTCATTCACGAGATTTCTAGATCAAACATAACGACGCACCACAGCCTGTAGGACTCCTCTGGAAGAGTGATCAGCTCGTCGCAGAGACCTCTACCTGACAACACAACACAAACAACAGACAAATGTCCATGCCCCCCGGTGGGATTCGAACCCACAATCTCAGCAGGCGAGCGGCCGCAGACCCACGCCTTAGACCGCGCGGCCACTGGGACCGGCAAGATGGATACCGTGAGAACACTGAACCATCAAATATAAACATATCATGAGCTAATACGTTATTTCGTTGTGTCGTGTTGTTCGCCAAAAATGTCTGAAGTTTCAAACTCATGGTGTTGTACTGTTTTAAAGTAAATTCTTATAGCATTTATGCATCGGAAGGTCTATATTTATGCCACTAAATGGTAGGGACTATACACCAATGATTAATAGCCGTGGAGTCAGAAATTAGTGTAACAGATTTTCATCTAGATCGTTACTTCTTCTCTCTTCCGCCGAGATCTCTTGTTCTGTGGTGTGTGTGTGTGTGTGTGAGAGAGAGAGAGAGAGAGAGAGCGTGTGCGTGTGTGTGTGTGTGTGTGTGAGTGTGTGTTTGTGTATCTGGAACGGGTCATTTGTTTTCCGCTGTTGCATGCGAACCAAGAGCTAATGCAGTAATTATGCAGATGAATGGGTCTTAAAACACAGCAAGCTTCATTTTGCTTCAACCCTATCAATGCGAATGGTCAGATATTCCAAGTTACATGTTCGGAAAAGTGACGCAGACCCTCGGTTTGTAAATTGAAATTAATGGGGAAGCAATACGTCATACACTGAGGCAAAATTTTAACCCCAGTTTATTCACTCGATCATTCAATGGGAGGATTTCGAGTCTGATTTATCATAGCCGTGTTCTATTTCTCTTGAGTTGAATTCATTTGAATTCTAGACTCTAAAATGGATAACGAAATAATCTACGACCAGCTCATGCTGTCGCAAAATAATTTCTTATCTGAATGAATGTAGATGCCAACACTGCGTAGCAGGGCAGCCCGAGTTCGAATCCAAGGACTGCGGAGATAGTTACTAGGCTAAGGTAGAGCGGACTGAAAAATCATGGTTCGATTCCCAGTAGAAGAGATTTCTCTGTCTCTCAAAGAGTCCAGACTAGTTGTACGACTCCTCCAAATTCTATTCAATGTGTGCAGTGCTGTCTTTCTCCGGGGGTTACTCGACGTGGCGTAGAGATGACCAACATCCTTCGTCTATTGCCGAGGGTAAGAAGTGTCTGCACTGTTACACACACCCTCGTGGTGTGCACAGGACCGTTACCTTTACCTTCACCTTTCTATACGTATATTTAGATACTGTACAATAAACCAGGGAAATATATATTTTGAGAAAAACACAAGTTTTTTTATTGAGAATCAGTAATATGTCCTCAAATTATTGAAAAGAACTTACCTTGAATATGGTTAGCAACAAGATATCTCTGTGCCATGAAGGCATATGGGAGAGAACACATAGAGTTCCATTCATTCTTACCTTCGCCACTAGAGAGAGGCGAGTGGTCAAATTTATATTCCGTCCACTTTACCCTCGTGGAATACTGCCATAAATATGTATCAATGAAAATTATAACAAAAATTTTGTTTACATGTACCACGTTTCACAGTTCAGTGAGCCAGCTCGACTTTCATCCTGTGACGTTTCACAGACATCAAAGTCGGCGGTCACCCAAATGGACTGACCGTCAGAGGCCTGCAGCTGAGTGAGTGGGTAGGCAGGCTCCATTGGATACATATTCAAAGGCAAGATCATTTTAAACGACATTTTAGAAAGACGTATTGAGACATATTTAAAGTAAGTCACTGTAAAATGTCTGCGTGCAAAAAAATTCAAAACCTTTCACATCGAGTTTAATAACTGTACAGTCTGCGTACGATTAAAATGCATCTACAGTTCATGAAATTAACATTCAAAACACAAGGCGTGCTGAAAGTGTGGAAGAGTTTCGATATTTCAGAATAACCGTAACAAATCAAAATTCCTTTCAGAAATAAATCAACAGCATATTTGAGTCAGGAAATGCCTGCTACCATTCGGTGCAGAATATTTTGTTTTCCAGTTCGCTATCCAAAAATATAAAGATTACGAAATACAGAACTCTAATTTTGCCTGTTGTGTTGTATTGGTGTGAAACTTGGTCGCTCATATTGAGAGAGGAACGTAGACTGAGGGTGTTTCAGAATAGAATATTGAGAAGCATATTTGGATCGAAGAGGGATGAGGTAACAAGGGAGTGGAGAAAACTACATAATGAGGAGCTTAATGATCTGTACTTCTCACCCAATATTTTTCGGGTGATAAAATCGAGAAGAATGAGATGGGAGGGACATGTAGTGCTTATGGGGGAGACAAGAGTTGTATACAGGGTTTTGGTGGGGAAAGAGACCACTGGGGAGACCCAGGCGTAGATGGGAGTATAATATTAAGATGGATCTTCAGGAAGTAGGGTGTGGGGTTATGAATTAGATCGAACTGGCTGAGGATAGGGGAAGATGTCGGGCACTTGTGAATAAGGTAATGAACTTTCGGATTCCATAAAATGCGGGGAATTTCTTGACTAACCTGGTTAGCTTCTCAAGAAAGACTCTGCTCCATCGAGTAAGTAAGTAAGTACGTAAGTAAGTAAGTAAGTAAGTAAGTAAGTAAGTAAGTAAGACACGTTGTGCAGTCTGTCCATAAACGTTTCATATAACATTCACTTTTTAGAGTCAAATCCCAAGACGGATTTTCGCAATATTTGGAGGAAAAGAAGTTCCTGTAAACGTAAATTATAAACGATTCCTTATTGGTATGAAACAATAAATATGTAATGTTATGGAGGTCTATAAACCATGAAATAAAACAGAGTACAGGTGAAGCGTTCTCCACTTCAGCGCATGGTGTAACTCAGGACACCACATCATAATGCTCACAGTACAGCAATGTTTTCTATATTGTTTTGCCTTAAGAATCAATTTACACCAATAGCAGCCGTGTATCCTACGCATCCATTCCTTCCATATGGGCTGAATGAATGTGAGGCCTGTGATAGGACAGAGCTGCAATTCCTTCGATAGCTGACGATTCACGTAGTGTATAAAATCGAGGAACATCTGGAGGTCAAGAACTTGCACGCCGTCGACCTCTCACTTCGGAGAAAATGTGAGAGGTACATGGTCCTTAAATTTAATATTCACAGGTCCGTACATTGCTAATATATTCTCAGAGTACAACCAACGAGATGCGACTTTTCTCAAATGTATTTACTTCTGTAAGACGCTCTGCATGTTTCAGACGGCGGTTTCCGTCCATCATCAGGCGCTCAAAACTGCGCATAGAGCGTCAGGCATTGTTTTTAGAACATTACTGCTACCTGCTGCTAGTCTGGCCCGGATGTTCCATCCCGGCCAGTTTTGAGCGCCTGGTGATGGACGGAAAACCCGTCTGAAACATGTAGAGCGTCTTACAGAAATAAATACATTTGAGAAAAGTCGCATTTCGTTGGTTGTAATCTTAGAATGTACATGGTCTTTTATTTAAATAATCAACGCTTTAAAACACAAGGGCTGCTACTTATACTACCTGCTTTAACATTAACATCTCGGCATTTTGCCCACACAGTACATTAATATTCCGTGCGATTCTCAGAATAAACAGCAATTATTTCCCATAACAGCATTTAAACTTGGTCTTCGTAATAGGGTAAAGCGTCCTTCATGTTAAGTAGGGGTTAACCTTTATGTATTATTTGGATAAATTCCGTGCACATAGACTCTGTTATTGCCCCTGAATTCTATACTACTGACAACGAATTAGTGTTCATTTGAAAGGTCCTGCGATCAGCAAACTCCATCAAGATTTTCCGTGATTTATCTAGTTCCTTGATCAACTGCTTAGTTGTAACCCAAATCCCACACAGCACTGCGTGTTTTCCATGTAAACCTCCCAAAACTAACACCAAAGTTCCGCCTCTGTGCAGTGCTTCCAAAATTGTTACAAAAAATTTACATCATAATGCAACTCCAACACCCACTGAAGACGAAGTACAAAAATTCCCAACAAGCTTACCAATTACAGGGTCGATTATCTCTTACCGTATAGTTAACGCAGTGCACTTCCCAAAGCAATACCACCTTCACGTCCGAATCCTATATGTCACCGTTAAATTACCTGTACCAAATGGACAAGATGATACTACCTGAGAAAATCCAGAGAATCGTATAATATAAACCAATAAAATGCAACTCTGTTAAACTACTATTGTATTTTTGACGATCCCTTCTACATGTTTCGAGTCCGAGAGTTCATCTTTAGGAAGACGTTTGTATGTACGGTTATGGTATAGTCTGTATACACGCAACGGTACAGGCAGTTAAGAAAGCAGTTTAAAAAAACGTGCTTTTTGTTGATTTATATTATACTATTATATTACAATGCACTGTGCAAAAGACGTAAAACTTCATACACTTTATGTCTAATGTCTCTCCATAAAAAAGTGCTATCACTCCCACAACTTTCTTGTCGCTTCCATTTCTTCCTCCTCCTGTTTAATCCCTCCTGGAGTTAATTTACAGTATCATTTGTCACTGAACTTGTAAAACGTGGTCAAGCCAGAAGTGCCCTGCAGTTACAGGCAGCAAGGCCCTAAAAAAATGCCTTCGAGAAATCCTTTTTGATGATTCGTTACATTAATTTTATACAAATTCACAGACCGCAACTTCCAACTGATAAACTTACAGACTCACAATCTAGACATGAAGTGTATCGAAATTTCCAACCAACACTTTATGAATGTTACACCAACGTGGATGATCCATATTAAGGTCAAAATCTAGACACTTCTCGGCTGAATTTCAAATGACGGCTTCCAGGTTTTGCCAATTAGTTGATCATAATTACAGAAATCAATAGAAAATTCGTAAAGTATCTTAAGATATAACCGTCTTTGGCTTCATCTTCCAAGTGTCGTGGATTATTGCGTTTCTGAAACAATATAGCACAGACAACAATCTGGTCCGGGCCGGGCTCGGGTCTGGTGTACGTGATAACAAATTAGACGTTTTATACTCACTTCAGATTTTACGGATAATTATTTTTTTCGCAAAAAAGTAGAACCCTGTACAGTGGCGTTTATTTTGTTTTAGTGACGGCTGGCCTACGGGATTGTGAAGCTGCGTGCGCGTCACCAATTAACCAGTGAGTTACATTGTCAATACACGTGCAATAAATGTAGCGAGTTAACCATTTGTTTAAAACAAAGCTGGGGAATCTGGCTTGGTTGGTTTCCAGAAACAAACTCAGGCTTCATTGGCCCGGAAGGTTTTGTAGCTGTTCCCCTATTGAAAGCAGTTCGAAGTGACAACATTACACATGTGATGTCCGATATCAATATAACATTGCTCCAACAGTAAAATAATAAACATGTTCTTAGGTGTAGCTTCAGTGATTAATTCAAGCATAATTGACATCTATACGTTAAAAGCAGCATGCAATGGTGACGTAATAGGGCAGAATCTAAATTTATGGTGTTTAATTCGGGCTGGATTAGTAGGAAGTCGCACTTCGATCGGTTATGGTTAACACGCTTGACGGTGAGGCTATACTTCGGGGTAGGTTCGAATGCTTCTCGTACCGGGAAATGTAAAAGTTTAAAATTTCGGGCCGTTCAGGCCTCTAGACTAAACGCTTGTAAGAGCTGATAAAAGAATTTCGCAAAACGCAGTCACTTATTGAACAATATAACAAGTTATATTTGTTTCCCAAATTTCTTGTATTTTTTAATTTTATTCTAGCTAGAATATCATTCAGTACAAAAAAAGATAAGCATAACTTTTCCCAACAGACCATTCTTACAGCTTCTGACACTTACTTCAGGAGGGAGAAATTCCTGAAAACGATCTGTCGTTACGTAGCAGTAAAGCGGTACCACAGCAACTATCTGTACTGCAGTGTCCTACTTTGCCGATGAAATATTATAAACCTGTGGTTCAATAAATTTCGAAACACGCGATATGAATATTCGGTGAATTATATCAAGTTATGATACAGTCAACAGATACCCATACTTCTGTCAGCTTCACAATGTAGCACTTTGCCGATAACATCTATCATACTGTCTCCTACAAAGTTTTCAAACTCCTGCCATGAATATTTAGTGAAACTGTATTAAGTTTGAAAGCAGTCAATTGGTACGCCTAACTCTCCTTCGGTGGAAAACGCAACGACATATTGCACGATAATATATATATATATATATATATATATATATATATATATACACACACACACACACACACATATATATATATATATATATATATATACATATCATGCTCTTGTCAATACGCAGTAATGTTTCTTTAAAATATGAAACAGTCAAAATATATGCACATTTCTTTCGGCCATGTTGCGATAACATCTATCAAGATCCCTCTCTAACTTGGTAAATTTATAGGGTAAATATTCAGTAAAAATGTTAGTTTCAAACCGTCCCGTTTGGATTATAATACAAAAGAACTGTTCATCTAAAGGGTTACCTAGAAATCATAAATAGTGATGGGAACTGCCAAAATTTCCCTTCCAAATGTCAATAGGTTCTTTATCAGTATATGGTGTAATGTCCAAACAGATCTGCACTACATTCATTATCTTTTCATCTTTAGGCAGCTACAGCCTGCAACATAGTTTGTCAGGCTTTCGGGCCCTGTTGTCTACTCTAAAGACAAAACTTTTTCGCTATCTACCACAGTATATAATGTACTAATATTAGGTCAACTATGGAAAGAAATGTAAAATAACATAATTCCAAACAAAAAAATTACAATCTTCATGCTTGTACCGTGCATCAATGGCGATTAAAACACTTTATTATCTAACAGATGCACAAATACATAATTCGTAGATACAATTATAATTATTATAAAATATTCAAAATATATATAAAATTGCTCCAACATGTTTCGGATCATAAGGGATCCATCATCAGGGAGCTCTATACACTGCTTGGCTAAAATTACAGTTATGGCTTTTTCGTATCCGTTGATATGGACGTAGTCGATGCTGTGGCAGCATATTTTCCCGTGGTGCGTGTGTGTACTGCACAGTATAGAGAGTCCTCTCTAGACTGTGCAGTACACACCCGCACCACGGGCATTACTGCAATTTTAGCCAAGCACTGTATGTTGTAGAGGTCACTGATGATGGATCCCTTGTGATCCGAAATATTTTGGAGCAATTTTAAATACATTAAATATTTTATAATAATTGTAATTGTATCTACGAATTACATGTATGTGCATCTGTTGGATAATAAAGTGTTTTAAAAAAAATTACAATTTTTTATTTACTAAAAATTGGTCGTTTCAAACTAGAACAATTTACCATAATTGCACGGTGTTTCTCATCAACCTTTCTATTGTGAAGATGATACATAACACTCCATATCTTGCAATAACTTAATGAGTGCATGTGAAGGCGGTATTTTGAATGTCCAGCGGCCAGACGCTTCAATATCTTGATTTGATAACCTTCATCCGCGAGAAGGCTTATTCACAGAGGCGGTTTGATCCAAAAAATGCTATCAAGTGATCGTACAGATGTCGCAAATAAATTTTGATATTGACCAAAAACGTGCCGCAATCGACTGTTTGGTCACCTCTGGGCCATAAGTTCTAATGAACAAAGCGGCCTGCCTTTAATTTACACGTCCTATCACTATATGACACAAAGAAGTTAAATAATAAGTAAAACACTTACATACCCCTTCCTTTGTATTCTAGGACGTGAATAAAACAGTACAAATATTTGTTGACTGTTTGCTAACCGTGCATCTCAGTATATTTATCTCGGTAATTAACCAACTTGATGCACAATTTTTTTTATAATAAGTTTATTTCATGCCTCTACATATTTCGAGCACATGTGCTCATCATCAGGAGGTCAAAATTTTATTACACAGCCTCTGTTATCATCACACCTATAGGTGTGATGATACCAGCACATGTGCTCGAAACATGTAGAGGCATGAAATAAACTTATTGTAAAAAAAATTTGTACATAAATTTGCTTAATTACTGAGATAAACAAGGTACAAGTATTGGAGTACTTAAAATAATTAAAATGATACACCAAAATAATTAAAATAAAATAGAATTAAAATATAAATATTTAAATAATTGTTGTACTTGTTCCTTGTAATCCACTGATACAATGTAACAGTTCAGTTGTCACAGTTACCTGTTACCGCTTGCATGCTTGTATACATACTGAAAATACACCTACAACGTGAACGCCCTAATATATAAGTAGCTGTAAATATTAAGTAAGGCTTATCATATATATATATGTATGTATATATGTATATATAATACAAGAAGCAAGTAAATTCACTTGCTTCTCATATATCACTGAAAATCCAGGGCAAAGGGAAGTGAGTTTCCCTAGTTAAAGGTACAATTCTCATTTCTGCACAAACGTATATTTTTCTGCGCATACGTTCAAAATGTACCTGACATATGAAAAATATTTTCTACTTCCCTCTGTGTATCTACGAAACTTATAAGCATTGATCAGTTACGTACTGCAGTCCGTTTGGGTGAAATTAACTCATTCGACTGCAGCAGAATCTCAATAGGTCTTCATAAAACAGGAATTTATCTGATGATTTTCAGGTATTCCCATTGAAATCCTTTAATTTGCACAAATCCGAGTGCTGTTCCACTCGGCAAATGGGGCTTTCGTTTTTCACGGTTGCATTACTGATAATATGAGTGCTTATTCTGAATCGTCCTGTACAAAAATTTATAATCGTATTGTATTTAGGTACCGATAACATCTGCTACGGAATAATGTGATAGGTTGTCGTGGCTTGTCGACAGTTGAAGCAGTGTATGTCCGCAGGCAGGCTTAATTAGCTTTTAACCGATTTTCACGACATTGTGGCAAAAATAACCTTTTGATGATCACAATATCTCCTCAATTAAAATGGATACGATGATTGTGTAATTCTACGAAATGAGCTCTGAACATCAATGCCAGTTTTCATTGATAACTGTGGCATACATTAAACGATTATGGGCAGTTGACTGCAACTGGTCGACTTTATCAATAACACAGCCACGTTTTTGCTCCACACTTCCACATGGAAGCCTGAAAACGTTCCCCAGATTTCAAATTGCTACAAAAACTCAACGGCTGCACTTTCACTAGCGGTTCTTTCATTGTGTTGTTGGGAATTTTAGTAAACCAGCTGGAAATATGCATAAAAGGTTCCCAAATGAACTGACAGATTTCAAAGTACCCTCGTTTTATTAGAATACAATGCGTGACCGGCAGCTAGCGGGATAATAATGCAACAAATCATCTAGAATATTCTTCATAAACATAGGTGGTCATCAAATATACTCCTCTTTCCTCTGCTTAGTGAATAGATAGCTCCTTCTAAACACTGCGGTCTCAGCTAACGCGAGACCTCAGTAAATTCATAAAAGAGAGAAAGATTATTGTCTTAATTTACTACAAGACGATAGCACACGGTTCCCTCAGGTTTCTGGTGGAGAAGACTGCCTCCAGACACAGAAGACAGATTAGAATATACAAATATATGATTCACGTACAATCGAAAGTAGCGATTTTTCGGGTTTGGAGACACACAACGCCTTGCCTCAAAAACTGTCTATTACAAAATGTTATACTGGGCCTCAAATTTATTGGTGTGTTGTGAAGCCCGTACGAAACCTTGATGACGAATATTCTTCGGCAGAAGAGGTACTATTTTCTTCTCGAAAGAGTTATATGGAGTAAGTCAGAGATGGAGTTATTTACTAAACTAAAACATGTTTATTTTTAAGCACTTTAAAGCGAAGGATTGTAAGTTAATTAATATATTATTTAACGATGCTCGTATTTAATATTAATAATGAAATATCTTATATGTCAGTCAAACTGTAAGGCTAATTATTTCCATTTATTCCTTCCTGTATTTTCACCCGCTCCTCTGTGGCTGCACCAAGCCATTGTTCAGAGAGTTAGTCGCCTTCCTCTCATCGCGGATGGCCGGGTTCTATCCCAGGCCAGTTCATGTGAATGGTGCGAGAAGTGACAATGGGACAGGTTTCTCTATGAGCACTTTAGTTTACCCCTGTCGGTGTCATTCCACCACAGTTCTGCACTTACATTTCACTCACCACCGACACACGCAATGTCAGCAAATGACTGAAAACTACAGGGTTACAGACAGCTTGCACTGCCACAATGTATTCACGTTTTGCTGACATTTAATTTTTCTTCCAGTCTTACCTTGACTTTGAAGTATACACTCAAGTCTCTGCTAAACGACTCACTAGTGGAGACTTCAGGCCTCTAAAGCGTTACAACTTTTTCGCTGATATATATAGTTACTGATGCCTCGACGAATCGTAGTTCCTTCATTTACAGGGGCCAAGCAACCCTAGAATATTTGACCCTGTAGTTGAACAGCGTAACATCCCCGCAACACCGCTGTGAGAAGCTTAAATCTCACAAATCAACATTCGCATCAATTCCTGTTTCCGAACCTGGCGTCTGTCTCTACCTAAACGCTGCTTGATACATAACATCGCACTGTCAGTAGCCTTCTGGATATTTGGTCTTGGTAAGGACTAAAGTTTCTGAAAATTTTTTCTTCTATCTAAGTTCCCAATCGACTGTCTTGCATGTTCATGTTATTCAAAATTCAGAGCTTGCAAAATAATTTATATTTACTTTCCATCTGCATCTAGGCTCCACATGTTGATATTCTGAAGCTGACCCTAACAACTACACTCTTTTATTCCAAGTGACTATTGAAGCATATCCTTGCTAATCTGCACACTTTCCAAGGATATCTATTCAGACCGATCAGTACTTATTTACTTCCTATATGGGATGTCTGCACGTGTGCCATAACGTTAAGTACAGGCTGTTTCCGGGTCACATTTATGCGACTTACATATACTCGGACAAGTAAAAATATTCATTCTTTATTAATATAATATAAAGTTACTACTTATTAGTACTGTTATTATTAAATGTATTTTACTTTGTGTGTTTCATAAGAAAAAGACTACAAAAATAATTTTAAACATCGTAAAAACGTATGCATAATCAATTATGTGTGATAAAAAAGTGCGAGTGGTGTCATTCACGACTTACGTAAATTTCGGGTTGTGTAAAATTTCAGGAAAGGATCCCCTACGTAAGTAGGAAACGTGTCTGTACTGAAGAGAGAAACTTGATTAAGGATTTCCGTACAATGCAATACTTCATGCTGCAGTGCAAAACTGCACACCTCAATAAAAATGTATTGAACAGCGGATATAATGACACGAATATATCCTGTATCTTTGTAAGATACTTGAAGTAGGCCACGACACACTTCACACGGTTTGTTGTAACTCGTAACTGTTTTACTAATGCATGTCGCGTCTCAGTCACCATATATAATATCAGTGTTCCCCTGACTTCTTTGATCGTGAACTCCCTTTGTCTTCAAGAATAACCACGGATCCTCACGTCCTTGCTTACGTAAATACAGAGTGTCCGGATGATAGAAATCAAAAATTAAAAACTTATATCTCTAAACTGATTTTCGATAGCTACCAATACATATCAGCAGCACACGTAACAATGTTCTGCAAGCTGTGGCCTTAATTACACTGATTATCGCTCCCTTCATGGATACAAGGGGGTTCTTAATCAGATATTCTAACGTTCACATAAACATAAATCCAATTAAAGAATTTCCGCGATTATTTTTAATAAACATCATTCTTTAATTAAAAAATAATTAAGTTTCGTAGTAGCATGTACAGGAATGTATCCATGAAACCCCTGGGAAACTGATCGCGGATCCTTTGGGATCAGCGGAACAAACTCTGGGAACCACTGAATTATATAACTCTCCTACATACAATACAAGTATGCTTGCACAGTGGCATCAATACCGAATTCTATCAGTTTATAATGCATGTTAATCATTTGTTGTTTGTATATTGACTTCTGGAATTAGAATTCCATCGCTTAGCAACTAGTTTACAATTCTATAGACCATTTCATTGTTTGCTTCTAAAACGCAACTTCGCTAGATGGTGACTGTGATTATTGCTGTTGAAGTAACTGAATGCCACGTGCATGTAAGGTTCTGGAATGTCACTGCAAATACCATTCTCGAGCACAGTTACGTCAGCAGTGGTGACATGCGATGCTTTTCACCGATAATGTAACTCAGTGAATAAGAAGAACCATGTCATAATTTACTGATAGCGCGCAGTTCACAATTTTAGTTCAGTAATTACGCTGTAAACGTCAAATTACAACTTTATAACCCGTTAGTTCGCCCAACAGTAACTTACGACTCCGAAACATGGGTGCTAAAGGAAAATATGACAAATAAACTGACGATATTTTAAAGAAAGATCATGAGGAAAATATTTGATCCTACAAGAGCAGATGATGGCTATTGGAGAATTAATATTAATCAAGAAATAAATAATATATTAAAAGGACAAAATATAATTGGGTTTATTAAAAAACAAAGATTAAACTGGTTATGCCAGGTTGAACACATGGCCGAGGATAATATTGTGCAGAAGATTAAGAGATGGAAACCCATTCCTAAAAGACCATTTGGAAGACATAAAACACGTTGGGAAGATGATGTTTTGGAAGATATAAGGAGCATAAACATATGCAATTGGAAGAAAGTAGCACAGAGTAGAGATAGTTGGAAGAAAATGGTTGAGCAAGCCAGGACTTTACATAGGTTGTAGCGCTTATAAGAAGAAGAATTATGCTGTAAACTGCACAGGACAGAGCGGTGGGTGTGATTCGGCATTATAAAGGCAAGCTGTGTCACAGACAGCTACCATCATGTAGTGGCGAGTCAGGTTTCGAACACAACACCAAGCACAACACGAATTCAGACTGTTTCTGTTTCTGCCGTTCACACAGCTTCTTGCGTATAGCGAAGTTTGCAATGAACTACAGAATACTTAAATTTAATATTATACCAGTATAGGTAACTTAATTTACAACTTACTGCACTGGTCCAAATGTACAGGTAACTCCTGCATGTTTCGGCAATCTTGTGTTGCCTTCTTCAGGACTTACATGTCAACAAATATCATAACTTATAAAGATTGAAAATATATCTTTTTTAATGTTTTCCAACCCGAAGTGTTGTAACTTATAAATACAACTCGTCAGTCAATAACACAACACTTTATTGTATATACAATAAAAATAACATATTGTCAGGGCGACATGTTTCGACCTTTATTAGGTTATTAGGTTATTATGTATAAATATTTCTTGGATCTGTTTTCTCAGAGGGCCTGAAGATGACCTAATAACATATCCAAGATATATATATATATATATATATAT